>Ga0256404_1001469_pt1 | contig 56725 bp, 49 predicted proteins | sample RumenRJG_01DNA_FD_185990 | JGI IMG/M metagenome (GOLD analysis project Ga0256404, IMG submission 185990) | Bovine rumen microbial communities from Lethbridge, Alberta, Canada - RJG_01 | ecosystem: Host-associated > Mammals > Digestive system > Stomach > Rumen | place: Canada: Alberta | collected... | reverse complement strand
GCGTATGCTGATTGGGATGGCTGTGTGGCCGTCGGGAGAGATTTCTGAGAGAGTCCCAGGAGCCGTCATAACGGTTCTTCCAGCGGTAGATATACTGGCGATTGACGTGATAGCGGATAGCCGCTTTAGAAACGCCGTGTTTCTCAGAATAGCGAATAAGGGATAGCCGAAAGCGCATGTCCTGTGTTATAGTAGTCACAGCGGAAGACCTCCTTATGTTTGGTTGGTTTGTGGTGAACTTACTTTAACACAAGTCAGGCTCTTCCGCTTTTCTTTATTCTGTTGTCCTGTAACATATGTATTGTAATCCTACAACTTGACGCGGTTCAGTTGTTAGTCCATCTTGAAAATAAGATGGGTAATGATATAATAACAAAGTCATTAGTATGAATTTGGAGGATGTCTAATATGAATAGCAGTGGTTTTTCATCCATAGTAATGCTTGTTCTTATTTTTGTCATTTTCTACCTTTTCCTTATTCGTCCTGAAAATAAGCGAAAGAAAAAACTTGAAGAAATGAGAAACAACCTGCAAATTGGAGATGAAATAGTTACAATTGGAGGAATGACTGGTAAAGTAGTGCAAGTCACAGAAGATACAATTACTTTTGAAACTGGCGAAGATCGAGTTCGTATTCAAGTTAAAAAATGGGCCATTTCAACAAACGGGAAAGAAGAACAAGATAATAAAACAAAAAAGGAGCCGTCCAAATCGTCTAAAAGTGAAGATAATGAAGCACTGGAGTCTGCAGCAACCGTTTCAGATGCCCCAAATCAGGCGGTAGATGCTCCTACAGCGGAACCCATAAAGGAAGATACAAAAGAAGAACCAAGTGACAATATATTTGAGACGAAATAAAATAACTCAATATAATTGCGATTCAGCTAATAAGCAAATCAAATTAGTCTAAGAACTTTTTGATTTGCTTTTTTTATGTTCATTCCGCAGATGGAACAGAACAATGCCATACCGGATCAAGACAAATTCTACTTGAAAAATGAGTTTCTTAATTTAAAAGAATAAGTCTCCTTCTGCTGCAGAAGAGAGGATAATTAAACTTTTAGGCTTTGAGGTGCGATGTAGTTTTTGTTACACACTAACGTGACTATCATGTTTAGAATATGCGCGTAAGTTTGGTTGAATAGATATTGAATATTAATAAGTAAAACAATTGCTGAGTAGGGAATAGGCAATCAAATAAAATATTCGAGTTGTATTAATAAAATTTAGATTGAGCAACACATAGTCTAATGTCTATTATTATCATCTAATATCATCCGAATAGATTACATTATTGAACCTTTAAGTGGACTAAAATTTAGCAGCAGAAATAATAACAAAAAGCTTATAATAGTTACAAGTTGATTATTAAATTATTATAATTTATACGTATAGTAATCATAATAAAAATTCAATAAACAGCTTACATAAAAAATGATTTATACCGTATTTAGTATTAATGATTATATTGCATACAAAATGTTGGAACTAAAATTAGCCAAAATCTGTGAGATTAATATACAAGTTTAATAAGTAAACATAATATAGTTAACATAATATATATTTATAATAAAAAATTTTCTCAAAAAATTACAAAACTATTGATAACAAATAGGATTTGTAATATATTAACAATACAACGCATTATGTAAAACCACTTATTGCGGTAATACATATCAGTATTTGAAGGCGGTGTTAAGTTTGAGCAGTGATGAGAGTATTGTGTTGTTTGAAAATTATCTGAAGAATACAAAAAAGTCTGCACAGAACACGATTAGTTCATATATGAGGGATATAAGACAGCTTGATGCTTATATTGATTTGCATTTTGAAATAAGTTTAGATTCTGTGTCTGATGAACAACTAAACAAATATGTAACACATTTGCGTAATAGTGGAAAATCCGTAGCTACAGTTTCACGAAATATTGCGTCGATTAAATGTTTTTATTCATTTTTAAGATCTCAAGGAAAAATTCAAGGAAATCCGGCTGCAAAGCTTGTCCCAGATAAATCATATCAAAAATTGCCTCAGATTTTAACAAACCGTGAAGTAGAGTTGCTCTTAGAACAGCCTGAATGTATAGATGCAAAAGGGTACCGCGACAAAGCAATGCTAGAGGTTCTTTATGCTACTGGCATACGTGTGACAGAACTAATAAATCTTAATGTAGATGATGTCAATTTATCTGCGGGATTTTTAACGTGCCATACAAAAAATAAAACACGCCTTATTCCAATGCACAAAAAGGCGATAAAAGCGTTAAAAGAGTATGTAGATTTTATCCGACCTGATATGATTGCGGATCCAAATGAACGCTCACTTTTTGTAAATGTTAACGGTGAGAGAATGTCAAGGCAAGGATTTTGGAAGATTATTAAGACATATCAGCAGAAAGCACATATCAGTAAGGACATTACACCTCATACATTAAGACATTCATTTGCAGCGCATTTGTTAGAAAATGGGGCTGATATTAAGGTTATTCAGGAAATGCTTGGGCATGCCGATATTTCTTCGACACAAATCTATTCTCAATTACTTCAAAAACACATAAAAGATGAATATAAAAAAGCTCATCCAAGAGCTTAGAATAAGAAAGATATGTCATTAAAAATAGATGGTATAGGATGCTCCCTTATTTTAATTGGAAGCATCCTTGACTTTTCTAAATATTTGAATTTCTCCTTGAACTAGATTGCGTTCTTCATTTGTGTTATATTCACTCATGGTGATCTAATGAAAATTCTTGGAATTGATCCGGGCATAGCTACAGTGGGATTTGCTGTGCTTGAAAGTAATAGAAGTGCATACAATCTTCAACAATGCGGCGTTATTGAAACTTCTTCAAAATTAAGCCTTTCAGAAAGACTAAAACAAATCTACCAAGATCTTTTGGAGTTGCTTGAATTATTCCAACCTGATTGCATGTCAGTAGAAGAAATTTTCTTTAATACAAACATTACGACAGGAATTTCAGTAGCGCATGGGCGTGGCGTGATTTTACTTGCTGCTGCAAATTCAGATTTACCGGCATATGAATATACTCCATTGCAGGTTAAACAAGCTGTAGTAGGTTATGGAAAAGCAGAAAAAAAACAGGTTATGGAAATGGTAAAAAGAATATGCAACCTGAAGTCTACTCCTAAACCAGATGATGCAGCTGATGCCGTTGCTGTTGCAATATGTCATGCGAGGAGCACCACGTCTCTTTTAAATAGGGAGGGCAATTCTTCATGTTATACCATCTAAAAGGGCGAGTAGAAGAGGTCTTTAACAATGCCATTGTGATTGACTGTAGTGGAATAGGATTTTATATTTCAACTACGAACAAATTTAATGATATTGATATTGGAAAAGAGATAAAACTATTCATATCTGAAAATATAAAGGAAGACAGCTTCGACTTATATGGCTTTACAGATTTATTTGAAAAAGAATGGTTTGACCTGCTTGTTACAATTTCTGGCGTCGGACCCAAAGCTGCGCTTTCGATATTAAGCATGATGTCACCTTCTGATTTGGTTCTTGCAATTCTCAACAATGACGAAAAGGCAATATCGCAGGCACCAGGTATAGGAAAAAAAACTGCTCAGCGTATTATTATAGAACTAAAAGATAAAGTCGGAAACGTTAATAGTAATGCAGTAAGCAATTATATAATTAATAAAAATACGGATAGCGTTAATGGAAATTCAATTAATGAAGCCATGAATGCACTCATTGTATTGGGATATACATCGCAAGAGATCAATAATGTTCTAAGAGAAATAGATACTTCCAATATGAGCGCCGAAGAAATCGTAAAAAATGCATTAAAAAAAATGTAATAACAACCTGGAAAAATATTATAAGGAACATAGTAAATGAGCATAAATTTTTCAGAAGACGCAGAACATGAACAGATTACTTCTGCTTCTGCACTACTAGAAGATGCGAACGAATCTTCGCTCCGCCCGAAGACCCTTGCTGAATATATCGGACAGGAAAAAGCAAAAAAAAATCTTCGGGTATTCATTGAAGCAGCAAAAAGAAGAAACGAGCCTCTTGACCACGTCCTTCTTCATGGACCCCCGGGTCTTGGCAAGACAACTTTAGCAGGGATTATTGCAAATGAACTTGGAGTTAATATAAGAATTACTTCAGGTCCAGCAATTGAAAAGGCCGGAGATTTAGTAGCACTTCTTACCAATTTGAGCACTGGCGATGTTCTTTTCCTTGATGAAATTCATAGATTGAATCGTGCTTATGAAGAGATTTTATATCCTGCAATGGAGGATTTTGCTATAGATATTATACTAGGAAAGGGCCCTTCTGCGAATTCACTCCATCTGGAGCTTCCGAAATTTACTCTAATTGGCGCAACGACACGTGCAGGGCAGCTGACTGCACCTCTTCGTGACAGATTTGGTGTGAACCTTCGTCTTGAACTTTATAATGTCAATGAACTTGAACTCATTCTGGATCGTTCAGCCAAAATTCTTGGAATCAAAACGGACAGAGAAGGAATTCATGAGATAGCAGCACGTTCACGTGGCACTCCGCGCATTGCCAATAGATTATTGAAACGTGTTAGAGACTTTGCAGAAGTTGAATCTAACGGAATCATTTCTTTACAAGTTGCCTGCGATGCTTTAAACGCATTAGAAGTAGATAATGATGGCTTGGATTCCTTGGACAGAAGAATGCTCCGCAGTATTATTGAGCTTTATAACGGTGGTCCCGTAGGCCTGGATACTCTTGCTGCAACGATTAACGAAGAGACTATTACACTAGAAGATGTATACGAACCATACCTTTTACAACAAGGGTATATTATTCGAACTCCACGCGGTAGATGCGTTACCCAAAAGGCATATGTGCATCTGGGTATACCCTACTTAGGATAATATATATTTAGTCTGCCTATATTACAGAAAGAAGACATTGTAGTATATAAATTTGTTGACTTTATGCACAGTTCATCTATAATTAATAAATAGGCTTTTGTGTATTGTATATATAGATATTGGATGATTTTGGTGGCATTTTGGATTTACTTTCCTTAAATGATATTGAACTTCAACAACGGTGTATTCAGGGAAGCTCAATAGCGGAAGAAATATTAACGGTTAGATACACTAGGCTTGTTAGGGCTTGTGCGCGTCCTTATTATCTTGCTGGTGGTGATAGTGAGGATTTAGTGCAGGAGGGAATGATAGGACTGCTATCAGCAATCCGCAATTTTATTCCCAAAAAAGATGTATCCTTTTCTTCGTATGCTGAGTTATGTATAAAACGTCGTCTATTTTCAGCGATTAAATCAGCAAATACGCAAAAGAATAAACCTCTTAACGAGGGAATTTCCTTGCAGTATCTGCAGAATGAAAATTCTAAGGAAAATTTTCTTTTTAATTCTGAATCCCAATGGCGTTCAACAGAAGATCTGGTCTTGGCTAAAGAGAATAATGCAGAGTTGCAAAAACTTTTTAATGATAGTCTTTCCGGGTTTGAAAAGAAAGTTTTAGAGCCATATCTAAACGGGTCATCCTATAATGAAATAGCCATGATGCTTCATGTAAATAAAAAATCTGTGGATAATGCTGTCCAACGAATACGAAGCAAGGTTGCTCGTAATTACCATTTGAGCGAAATCAGCAACTGCTGAACGCAAATATAGCCGTAAGGCAGAATTATTAAGAGAGGACTCTACACATGTACGAAGACAAGACATTAGTATGCAAGGAATGTGGTAAAGAATTCGTGTTCACTGCAGGTGAGCAAGAATTTTATGCTGAGAGGGGCTTTCAGAATGAGCCGCAGCGTTGCAAAGAGTGCCGGGATGCTCGCAAAGCTGCTGCACGTGCGCCACGTCAATACTTTACGGCAATATGTGCAGCCTGTGGACGTGAGGCCAGAGTTCCGTTTGAACCTAAGGATGATCGGCCAGTGTATTGCAGTGAGTGCTTTGCAAAGATGAGAGAGCAGAGAGACTGAACGTTGCAATGTAAAGAGGGGCGTCATATTGACGCCCCTTTTGACATTCGACTTTATATAAAGTAAAGTAATATGTGTCTATTATAAATCTGAAGAAATAATTCCTTGGTAGTTGATTTAGGAGGATAGAATGAATATTACAAAGGAAACTATCATTGGGGAGATTGTCGACTCTTGCCCAGAGGCGATGCCAAAGTTCCAAGAGATTGGAATGCACTGCATGGGTTGCGCATTAGCTAGCGGAGAATCTGTCGAAGAAGCCTGCATGGCTCATGGTGTTGATCCAGATGAATTTATACAAGAATTGAAAGATTACCTTGCAACAGTTTCTTAATATCATGCAAAAATATTTATTTTTTGGTTATACGGCCTCCCTTAAAAATTTTAGGGAGACCGTGCTCTTTTCTAATATGTAGTATATATGATCATTTGCCATGCAATCTTGGAGCAAGTTGCCTAATGTATATGAATAATAGGTTAAAATTTATATTTGAGCGCATTCCGAAAGGAAAAGGAATCGTTGATGTTGGAACAGATCATGGCCATCTTGCGATTCAGCTAGCATTGTCTGACTATAACGGAGATATCTTTGCCACGGATATTCGTAAAGCCCCTTTAAATTCCGCGATACATTCTGCTGAGAGGCTTGGAGTAAAGGATAAAATAAAGTTCATTCTTTGCGACGGCTTACAAGGTATCAAACCGGATAGCATTGATACCATTGTTTGCGCTGGGCTAGGGGCTGAAACGATTACTGGAATTTTAGATAGAGATTACTGGTGTGCTGCCCCTGGGTATAATTTGTTTTTGCAGCCAATGACAATGGAGCACGTTCTTCGGTATTGGCTTATAAACAATGAATTTATTATAAAAAATGAATATCTTATCGAAGATGGCAATTTTCTATATACAGTGATTCAAGCAACTTATGGTAAATCACGCTTACTTAATGATGCGGAATTATTTGTCGGAGATAAGGAATTATTAGTAAAAAATCCTCTATTCTATCGTAAAATAGATATAGCAATAAATAAGCTCCTAATTAAAATAAATGGATTGAAACATGCCGACTGCAAATGCAATGCAGTTACAATTCATTTCTTAGAAAACATTTATCAGGAATTACTGGATATGAAAGGCAGACAAGGATGAATTCAGTACAAGATGTATTCAACGAATTAAATGCCATTGCACCAATAGAACTGCAGATGGATTTTGATAATGCAGGCCTGCTTATAGGGGACAGAAATAAAACTGTTAATAAAATCATTGTTGCGCTTGACATTACATCCGCAGTAATTAACGAGGCTATCGAGATCGGTGCACAACTAATAGTTTCTCACCATCCTGTAATTTGGAATGCAATGAAGCAAGTATCTTCGGACAATGTACAGCAAGCTCATGTAATGAAACTGATTGAGAACGGAATCTCAGCGATATGCATGCATACGAATCTAGATATCGCTGATGGGGGAGTTAACGATGTGCTGATGCATGTTTTAGGACTGAACCCGATTGGCTCATTGCAACAAGTATCAGACAAAACAGGAGTAGGAAGATATGGAATGTATTCAAGGAGCCAAACAATAGAGGACATGCTGAAGCTATGCAAAACAAAATTACATTGCAATGGGATAAAATATGTATGCTGCTCTAATTGTGTTAAGACAGTCGGCGTTATGGGAGGTTCCGGAGGCAATGCAATTCTTGATGCAAAAAAATTAGGGTGCGACACATATATAACCTCTGATATTAAATATGATCAGTTTCTTCTGGCAAAGGAAATAAACATTAATTTGCTTGATGTTGGTCATTTCAACTCAGAAAACGTTATTATACCGGTTGTTGCCGAGTATTTACAAGATAAAGTATCCGATGCAGAGGTTTACACTTCTGCGGTTCATGAGCAAGTTGAGCAATTTTTCGTATGAAGAGTAAACCATTGTTCATCAGTATAGTTAACCAAAAATGATTTGGTGGAAATTGACGAAGATCATATCTCATATTATAATTCTTAATCATTAATATTATGAATAGGACACGGTAAGAATTATGAAAACATTATCTGAATTAGCTTTGAATGTTAAAGCGTCAACAACGATGGCGATCGATGCAAAGGCAAAGCAGATGCGTGCAGAAGGAATCGACGTTGTAGGATTTGGGGCAGGGGAGCCTGACTTTAAGACACCAGACAATATAAGTATGGCAGCGATTAATGCCATATGCTCAGGGAAGACAAAATATACTCCTGCGTCAGGATTACTTGAGCTAAAGAAAGCTGTATGCAATTCACTAAAAAGGGATTTGGATCTTAATTATTTACCAACAAACATTAATGTTTCAGACGGTGCAAAGCCAATTGTATATATCTCGCTACGTGTTCTTTTAAATCCAGGCGACGAAGTTATTCTTCCGGCTCCATATTGGGTAAGCTATCTTGAAATGATTAAAATGACAGGCGGCGTGCCAAAGATAATTTCCGCAGATAAAAATCAAGGATTTAAAGTCAGTGCGAAACAAGTAGAAGCTGCGATTACAGAAAAGACAAAATGCATTATACTGAACAACCCTTGTAATCCTTCCGGCGCAGTATACAGTAGAAAAGAACTTAATGAAATAGCTGATATTTGCGTAAATAATGATATTTATATTATTTCAGATGAAATATATTATGAACTTTTATATAACGAAGAAAATTTTACAAGCATCGCATCGCTCAGTCATGAAATCCAAGAACATACAATTCTTGTTAATGGAGTATCGAAGTCCTATGCAATGACGGGATGGCGTATTGGCTATTGTGCATCGAACGAAACTATTTCAAAAGTTATATCAAACTACCTTAGTCATTCAACGGGGTCGCCATGCAGCATTAGTCAGTGGGCTTCTGTTGAAGCTCTTAATGGAGATCAGAGCAGTGTAAAGGCAATGCGCGATGAGTTTAAAAAGCGTAGAGACTATATGGCTAATGCAATAAATAACATTACGGGAGTAAGCTGCGAAAAACCGGATGGCGCATTTTATATAATGATGAATCTCGATGAAGTTATTGGAAAGTCTATAGATGGTGTAGTGATAACATCTTCTGACGATTTTGCTGAAAAATTTTTGGAGAAGGAATTGGTTGCAATAGTTCCATGTACAGGTTTTGGATTTCCAAATTATGTCCGTTGGTCATATGCTACATCAATGGAAAATATTCAGATTGGAATGAAAAGACTTGAAAAATTTGTTCTCAGCTTGAAATAAACAGAATATATAAATACATACATCATATACAGCTTGCCATTATATTAAATCTCACCTTTTTATTAATGAATTAAAAAATTATGGCAAGCTGTATCACTGTATTACATAGTCTGTATAGCGACACATAATATAATTTTGTAAAATATTGGAGGATAAGCGCAAATTTTTGGAGTGCTATAAATTATCTGCGCCTAAATAATTATGAAGCAAAGAAAAGTCTTTGTATGTAGCTCTTGTGGTAATGAGACGTATAATTGGTCGGGTAAATGCCCGTCATGTGGGGAATGGAATACTCTTAAAGAAATATCTATAGAACAAAAAACAAAGCACTCAGGAACATATAAAGATGCAACGAGAAAACGGGCAAAGAACCTTAGTGAACTGTCGGGCGAAAGCGAGGAAAGATTTGACACAGGTATTTCGGAATTTGATCGCGTACTCGGCGGGGGAGCTGTGATAGGCTCTGTAGTTTTGGTAGGCGGGGCTCCTGGTATTGGGAAATCGACTTTATTACTTCAGATTTGCGGATTTTTAGGTAAAAAACTTCGTGTGCTTTATATTAGTGGAGAAGAAAGCGAACTTCAAATAAAAATGCGTGCGGATCGCTTGAAAATAGATGGAGAATTTCTGCTTGTTTTAACTGAAACCTGTATTGAGACAATAGAAGAATCAATTGATAATATCCAGCCGGATGTAGTTATTATCGACTCCATTCAGACCATGTACAGTGGAGACATCCCATCCACACCAGGGAGCATTGCGCAAGTAAGAGAATGTACATTAAAGTTAATGCGCAAAACAAAATCAGCCAATATTACAGCCTTTATTGTTGGTCATATCAATAAGGATGGGAATATTGCCGGTCCAAAAGTTCTCGAACATATGGTTGATTGCGTATTATATTTTGAAGGAGAAAGAAATACTTCATTTAGAATTCTTAGAGCAGTTAAAAACCGTTTCGGTTCGACAAACGAGATCGGAATTTTTGAAATGAGAGAAACTGGATTGGAATGCGTTAACAATCCATCGGAATTTCTACTATCTGGAAGACCTATTAATGCATCCGGAACATGCATCGCTTGTGTAATGGAGGGAACACGCCCGTTGCTGGCGGAAATTCAATCTCTAGTAACTACATCTGGGTATAATTCTGCAAGCAGGAGAACAAACGGAATCGACTATAATCGGGCAGCCATGCTACTAGCTGTATTAGAAAAACGGGCTGGCATTGCAATATCAAAGTGTGATGTGTATATTAATGTAATTGGAGGAATATATCTTGATGAACCTGCAGCTGATTTAAGCATTGCTCTTTCAATCGAATCTAGTTATATAGATAAATGTATACCACCTGATGTCGCATGTATCGGCGAAATCGGCTTAACTGGGGAAATAAGAAATGTTCGCTTTATTAATCAAAGATTGTCTGAACTTTCTAGATTGGGATTTACTAAATGTATTATCCCGTATTGTTCAGCAAAAGACCTGATAGTGCCAGAAGGACTTACTATAGTTAAAGTAGAAAACCTACAAGAAGCGATTCGAGCGGTATTTCATATATGAGCAATTTTGTTTCCCCTTTGTTACCACAAGGAAAAGTAGAATATATTGCGATCGGTGAAAGATATTTTCATCTAATAAAAGGGTATTTAAGAAATAATAATGTTAAATCGATTAACATCCCGGATAACCCTTTAATAGATAAACGAGTATGCGGACATGTTGATATGTCTATTTTGAACTACGAGAAAGGGAAACTCTTTTGCGCTGAATACATTGAAAGAATTAGAAAAAAGGATATTCTAAAAGACTATGGTTTTGAAGTCAATTATGTTAGAGAAGCAATGGCTGAAAACTATCCGCATGATGCACTTTTAAATGTCTGCATAACCGAAAAGTTTGCTATTTATAATCCAAAAACAGCAGGAAAAGAAGTAGTTAAATATTTAACAAGCAAAATGCACAATAATTTTCAACATATCCATTGCAATCAAGGATATGCAAAATGTTCCGTTTGTGTAGTTGATGATTATTCAATAATTACATCCGATAAGGGAATATTGAAGAAATCAAGAGAAAAAGGAATTGATGCATTATTAATCGAAGATAATTGTATTAGGCTTTCAGGCTTCAGTCATGGCTTTATAGGTGGTGCAGCATTTAAACTATGTCCATCAATACTAACACTTACTGGTCGATTTCCAGATTCCTATAAACAGAATGAAACTGCAATAAGAAATTTCTTAAATAAAAGAAATATGGAACTTAATTACGCATCAAATGATATTATTATTGATATTGGTGGGATTATACCGTTATTAGAATTTTAATATATTAGTATATTAATTAATAGGTTTTTTGTTAATAAGAATTGAAATAAAAAAAAATCATTAAGCGGGACTTGCATTTCGAAGAATGCCGGTCTATAATTAAACAAAATCTTTATTTTGTTTAATTATAGACCGGCTAAATTTTTGTAGAATCGCTACCTACCCTAGTAAAAGGAGGCAAAATTTGGATTATCGCAATGAAGCACCAGAGATAATAAAAGGATTTTTAATTTACCATGAAACAATTAAAGCGCACTCAAAAGCAACTGTAGATGAATATTATCTTGATCTAAGAAATTTTTTCCGATTCATGAAACTAAAACGCAATATGGTTCCTAGGGATTCAGAACTTGACTCGATAAGCATTAGTGATATTGACTTGGATTTTGTTAAAAGCGTTACCTTGTCAGACTTTTATGATTACCTTTCTTTCCTATCCCGGGATAAGATAGTTAATGAAAGAAGTCATTCTCCAGATTATGGCCTAAAAGCTTCAAGCCGTGCAAGAAAAGTATCCACTTTAAGAAGCTTTTACAAATATCTGACAAATAAAGCAAAACTATTAGATACAAACCCTCTGCAAGATATTGACTCACCAAAAATTCCAAAAACTTTACCGCGCTATCTTACTTTGAGTGAAGCTGAGCGATTGCTTGACGCAGTAGATGGCCCGAACAAAGAAAGAGATTACTGCATTCTTTGCATATTCTTAAACTGCGGCCTCAGAATATCGGAAATTGTAGGCCTTAACGTCCAGGATATACGTGGAGATCATATTCGGGTATTTGGAAAAGGTAGTAAGGAAAGAGTCGTATATATAAACGATTCTGTGGCTGATGCGCTCAATGATTATTTAACTGTTCGGAAAATACAAAACACATCCGATGGTTCCAGTGCTTTATTTCTTTCTAACCGAAAAAAAAGAATGTCTCGGGAAACAGTTCACGCTCTTGTAAAGAAATATTTGACTAAAGCGGGACTTGATGCGGATAAGTATTCAGCGCACAAGCTTAGGCATACTGCAGCAACATTAATGCTCCAGAATGGAGTCGATGTTAGAACTTTGCAGGAATTACTCGGACATGAAAATTTGAATACAACCCAAATATACACTCATATTGATAATACCGAATTAAAAATTGCAGCGAATTCGAATCCCCTTAACCATTATAAACCAGAACACAATGAAGCAAACGAAATTACAGAAGCAGAAGATGAGTCATAAGCATTTTTTCAATAGTAGATTCTTTAAATCATTTAATTAACACTACACTACAATTAACTTCAGTAGATAGAACATAGACACCTTTCTAATCAACATAAAAACAAGGAAAACTATTCTTATTCTACTGAGGATTTAAAAGTTAATTTGTATTTTTTACTTTATATCAATGCCGATTTGTATAGAACTCAATATACTTGCTATTGAAACAAGGGCATCAATAACAACTGCAAACCATAAATTGCCTATTCCAAACATTGCTAAAATATATAATGCCAACTTTATCAAAGATGAAAATGCAATGTTAATAATACTTATTTTCTTAGCCTTTTTCGAAAGAACTATTTCCCTGTTAATACTAAATAAACCTTTTTCTGATATAAGCGCATCTGAATATTTTGTATGAATGTTGTATGAGCCATCGATATTTGCTGCGGAATGCTGATGCAAATCTGATGAATGTACAAAAAGCACATTCCCCTTCTGCTTTGAGCGTATATCTTCTATTACCCTTAGCATATCCTCTACGGAGCAATTTGAATAATATTGCTTGATGCCGCAAAGCTTTGCAGAGTTGCTGCATTCTGCATTTCCGGAAGATGAAACTAATATGTTTCTTATATTATTCTTATTTAGTTCCGCTGTTAACTGCTGAGGATTTGAGAGTACCGTTTCCTCAAATGTAATATAGCCCAAATAACGGTTAGCCATGCTGAGATACATTGTTCTATTATCGGCTAGAGAAGGAATAACAATAGGACCGTCTTTATATAGCTTTGATGTCCCAATTCTTAATGCGACGCCGTTAATAATTATCTCCGAACCGATGCCAGGAGCTTCTCTAAAATCATTTGTAATACTTTTATCAATAATACCATTATAGGCTGCTCTTACGGCAAGTGCTTCTGGGGTATTGGAATTATATAAAATGTGTGCGGCTATCTTCAACAGTACTTCAGAATCCATTAAATCAGAATGTATTTTACTAACATGGAGTTCATTTGAAGATATAATTCCCTCCCTTTCAAAGACTACAGTAGAAAGGTTACTAAAATTACGAAAAGAACTGTAATTTTGAAATTGAAATCCATTGATTTCGCTGATACCAATTCCTACTATTGCATTATACGGTAATGCAATTAACACAGAAGAAGTAGATGCTAGAAAAATCATTACGCAGACACGATGAAGTATTAGTGTTGCGGTGTTGTCAGAAAATATGAAAGCAAAAATTAGATAGACAAGGGAGACAATAACGAGGGCTATACTAATTTTTTTTGCTACTTCATAAAGATACTGAGAACTTTTCGTTTGCGCATTTATAATATCGCTAAAGAAAGGTTCGGCCCTTTTCTTTGTTGCCTCAAAGTCCGAATTATCATTTTCTGCCATTAGTGTGATTGTACTGTCAATAGATTTTTGCTTTGAAATTTCAATAATAAAAATACCAATTCTAAAAAGCAAAAATGCAGCAGCTGCTTCCGTATATAGCTTTAATATAAAGAGACCTAATACGGCTACAGTCGAAAGAAGTTCTGACGAAATAAAATTTTTTTCCTTTATATCACGTACGGAAGCAATAACAATGTCATAACCGGCTATAGCAGCTGAAATTAAACATAGAATAAAGATTATCGTATTATTAAATTTTACAAATAGGCAGATAATGCAGAGGAGAGATGCTAAAATAAGTCGAATTAAAAGAATTGAATCCTCATTATTTTTTATGCTCACCTTTGCCATAGCACCTCTCCCCTTCAATTAGCATGATTTTTACAGTAATTATGCCTTGCCGTCACAGCCAAGGACATCTTTTATTTTGTGAGAAACCAATTCCTTTATAGCCTCTCTAGCGGGTCTAAGATATTCACGTGGGTCGAACTTGTCAGGGTGCAAATACATATATTCACGGATGGAGGCAGTCATTGCAAGCCTTAAATCAGAATCAATATTAATTTTGCACACAGCCATCTGAGAAGCGCGGCGTAATTGGTCTTCCGGTACGCCTATCGCACCTGGCATATTTCCACCATATTTATTTATCTTTTCAACTAAATATTGTGGAACTGACGAAGAACCGTGTAGAACTATCGGAAAACCCGGAAGACGTTTTTGAACATCTTCTAGTATGTCAAAGCGGAGTTGTGGATTAGTGCCGGGCTTGAATTTATAAGCTCCGTGTGATGTTCCTATAGCGATAGCAAGCGAATCGCATCCAGTGCGCTCCACAAATTCTTGTACATCTTCAGGCCGTGTATAAGAAGAATCTTCAGATTTTACCTTCACTTCATCCTCAATGCCAGCAAGAGTACCGAGCTCTGCTTCAACAACAACGCCATTATCATGGGCATATTCCACAACCTTCTTTGTGATTGCGATGTTTTCCTCCAATGGTTTTGAAGAAGCATCGATCATAACAGAAGTAAATCCTCCATCAATGCAGGATTTGCAGAGCTCATAACTGTCTCCATGATCCAAATGTAAAGCTATTGGAAGCCCAGTTTCTTCCAACGCTGCTTCAACCAGTTTTATTAAGTATGTGTGACTTGCATATTTACGGGCACCTTTTGATACCTGAAGAATTAAAGGAGCGTTCAGCTCCCTTGCCGCTTCAGTAATACCCTGAACAATCTCCATGTTGTTAACATTAAAAGCACCGATTGCATAACCACCGTTGTACGCTCTTTCGAACATATCCTTTGTAGTGACAAGTGGCATATAATCAACTCCTTGCATATTTTTTATTAAGGCAAGAAACAACATAATGTTATTTACCTATTTTTATTATAAGACGTAACTGTAAGAATATGCAATATTTTATCAGAAAAGCAACCAGAAAATGCAATATAGGAATTCTTACTTAATTTACACGTATTTGATCTGTGTTATAATCAATTTAAGGAAATGAATTATTGAAGTTTTTTATGGAGGTTAATTATGAGCGTGAAGCTTAAAGGTGCCTGCATTTTTGGCCAGTCTGGCGGACCCACAGCAGTAATTAATGCGAGTGCTTACGGAATTATTCGTACTGCTTTAGATTCACAAGAGATAACGGCAGTTTATGGAGCATATCATGGCATCAAAGGCGTGCTAAATGATCAGCTTTTCGATATGAATAAAGAAGATCCGGAAGAATTGGAATTCCTAATACATACACCTTCCTCTGAATTAGGTTCATGCCGATATAAAATGAAGGACCCCGACGAAGATGACACAGATTACAAAAGAATACTTGAAATCTTTAAAAAATACGACGTTAGGTATTTCTTTTATAATGGTGGAAATGATTCCATGGATACCTGCAATAAGATCAGCAAATATTTGAAACAGGTGGACTATGACTGCCGTGTAATTGGTGTCCCGAAAACAATTGACAATGATCTATACGGTACTGACCATTGTCCAGGATATCCAAGTGCAGCGAAATATATTGCTACTACATGCATGGAGCTCTCAAAAGATGCACGTGTATATGATACGCCTCAGATTACGGTAGTTGAAATCATGGGCAGACATGCCGGATGGCTTGCGGGAGCCTCTTCGCTTGCAACATACAAAGGAAGCGGTCCAGATCTGATATATCTGCCTGAATGTAATTTTGACATGAAAAAATTTGATGCAGATGTAGAAGACGTGTATAAAGCAAGAAATGGAAAGGTATTTGTAGCTGTCTCAGAAGGCATCCATTATTCTGACGGAACATTCGTATCTGAAGCTAAGGCTTCTGCTACCGATGGATTCGGACATGCACAGCTAGGCGGTTTAGCTTCATTATTGGCGGCACATCTTAAAGAAATATTTAATACAAAAGTACGTGGAATTGAATTAAGTTTGCTTCAACGTTGCGGGTCGCATTTAGCATCGCAAACAGATTTAGATGAAGCGATTCTCGTTGGTAAGACAGCAGTATTAGAAGCTATTAAAGGCACGTCTGATGTGATGATTGCACTTAAGAGAACATATATAGGAAGTGAATATATCGGGGAGATTGAACTCCTTCCGCTTTCTAAAGTTGCAAATTTTGAGAAAAAAGTTCCTTTGAATTGGATTAACGAATCAAGAAATTTCGTAACAAATGACTTTATTGATTATGTGCTTCCTCTAATACAGGGACAACCTGACATACCATATGAAGAGTCACTGCCGCGTTATGCCAGACTTAAGAAAATATTTGTAAATCAATAAAGTCATTAATATTTTGAACATAGCAAGAGGAACCCCAATAGTTTTTCAACTAAAGGGGTTTCCCATATTTTAACAAGAAATTTATTCGATTGTTCAACTATTATTCCATTACAACTTTTTTATAATTCTTTTTACCGCGCCTTAATATAATTCCTTTTTTCAAGTCTGCTTCTTTAAGTAATAAAGAAACATCCGTTACTTTTTTACCATTAACCGTAACTCCGCCTTGGTTGATGTTCCTTCTGGCATCTGCATTTGAACTGCATAGGCCGGATAGAACAAGTAGTCGAAGAATTCCAATACTATCATTATCATCCAATTCTTTATTTCCAATTACAACCTCAGGCATATCAACGGAATCACCTGAGCCTAAGAATATAGATTTTGCGCTAGACTCTGCTTTCTTTGCTTCATCTTCTCCGTGAACAAGGGAAGTAAGCTCATAGGCAAGAATTTCTTTTGCTTTATTAAGTTCCTCCCCCTCCCAGCTATCCATTTCATCGACCTGTTCGAGCGGGAGAAATGTAAGCATGCGTATGCATTTTAGCACATCTTTATCATCTACGTTTCTCCAGTATTGATAGAAGTCGTAGGGAGAAGTTTTATCTGGATCCAACCATACAGCGCCGGAAGAGGTTTTCCCCATTTTTTTCCCCTCTGAATTCAGAAGAAGCGTTATTGTCATTGCATATGCGTCCTTTGAAAGTTTCCGTCTGATTAACTCCGTACCGGCAAGCATGTTGCTCCACTGGTCATCTCCGCCAAACTGCATATTGCAACCAACAGTTTTAAACATGTGGTAAAAATCATACGCTTGCATAATCATGTAGTTAAATTCCAAAAAACTTAAACCACGTTCCATGCGTTGCTTATAGCATTCTGCCCGTAACATATTATTTACGGAAAAGCATGAACCAACTTCACGGAGAAAATCAATATAATTCAGCTTGAGAAGCCAGTCTGCATTGTTAAGCATCATGGCTTTTTCATCCCCAAAGTCAATAAATCGTTCCATCTGTTTTTTAAAGCACGCGCAGTTATGTTCAATAGCTTCAGGGGTCATCATTTGTCGCATATCCGTACGACCGGACGGGTCCCCAATATATCCAGTTCCACCGCCAATTAGTGCGATTGGACGATTTCCAGCCTGTTGCAGACGCTTCATAAGGCATAATGCCATAAAATGTCCAACGTGTAGGGAGTCTGCTGTTGGATCAAAGCCTATATAGAAAACAGCCTTTCCATTATTTACTAGTTGCTGAATTTGCGGCTCGTCTGTGACCTGGGCAATAAGGTTTCTTTTCTGTAACTCCTCGTAAATCTTCATCGTGATATTCCTTTTATCAAAAAAGTTTTCTAAACATCTACATATTCAGGAAGCAATATTAACTTATACCTTTTTTGTATAAGTTTGCATTATACAACTGTTCTTTTGCACTAGCAAGAGTAAGGGGCGTTATGTTTTCTCCGCCAAATAGACGTGCAATTTCTTTTGTTCGATCATTGAAATCCAAGTTGTGGACCATAGTTATTGTACGTCCATTTTTAACTTGCTTTGAGATTTTGTAATGGGTGTCAGCTATGGAAGCAATTTGAGGAAGATGTGTTACACATATCACCTGCTTTGTTCTGCTTAAAGTTGCAAGCTTTTCTCCTATTCGTTGCGCAGCAACGCCTGATACGCCAGAATCAATTTCATCAAATATCATAGTAGAAACAGGATCGGTGCTAGAAAATACATTTTTCATTGCAAGCATAATTCTGCTCAGTTCTCCACCAGAGGCAATTCTACTTATTCGATTAACTTGTTCGCCCAAGTTCGCAGACATAAGAAATTGAACTTTATCAATACCAAACGCGTCAATATCGTTTTTTGATTCGATAGAAACCTTAAATACGGCATTAGGCATACTTAAATCCGATAATTCCTGCTCAATTCCTTTTTCTAATTGTTCACCAGCTGCTCTACGCTTTTGGCTCAGTTTTTTTGCAAGTTCACAACATTTTTTATATTGCTCTTTCGCCTCTTTAGAAAGTTTTTCGATTTGATAATCACTATTTTCAAGAAGTGAAAGCTTAAGCTTGCTATCTTCCAATTTATTAATTAATCCATCTTCATCTGTATGATATTTACGTTCTAATCGATGCAATTCGGAAAGTCTTGACTCTAAAGAATTATATTCTCCCGGCTTGACATTCATTGTGTCTAAGACATCATTTAACCGCTCTACAGCATCCGTCACATTGGAGGAAATATTTTCCAATATTACGAGCGCAGAAGAAACTTCATTTGAAAATTCCGATACTCTGCGAAGCGCACTGCAAGCTTGCTCCATTAATGCCTGTGCATTATATTCGTCAGTGTCCAGGAGTCCCTTGGCAATATGAATACCTTCCGATAACTTTTCGGAGTTATGGAGCAAATCACGACGTGCAACTAATTCTGCCTCCTCTCCAGGCACCAATGCGGCCTCTTCTAATTCACCAATAATAAAACGGAGAGTATCTAGCTGACGTTCTTTTTCTTCTTTATTAATATTTAATTTGTTTAATTCTTTTTTTAGGAGCGAAAATTTATTATATTCTTCTTGATATTGCAATAAATCATCATTAAGTTTACCAAAATTATCAAGATAAATTCTTTGCCTGCTCTCATCCAACAACTGCCTGCCATCGTTCTGCCCATATACGTCAATAAGATAATTTCCAATGTCTCTTAATTGAGACAACGTGACAGGCACGCCATTAATTCTGCAGCTGTTTTTACCATCTGAACTGATTCTTCGTGCAAGAATCAGTTCATCTGCTAGATCAATTTCGTTATCTTCAAGCCAACTTTCCAATGCAACATCTTTAAAGACAGCGGTTACAGTGGAACGTTCTTCCCCATTTCGAATAATATCTCGGTTCACACGGGAACCTAAGATAGCATTTATCGAATCTATTATTATTGACTTTCCAGCACCCGTTTCTCCAGTTAAAACATTTAACCCTCTGTTAAAATTAATAGATGCTTTTTCAATAATAGCAATGTTTTCTATATGCAGTTCAGATAGCATGCCAGCCTCCATCACAGCATTTTTCGAATCTCCTCACAGAGATTTTTAGCAGATTCGCAGTCTTTCATAGCAAGGAATGCTGTATCATCTCCGGCAATGGAACCTACTAACTCGGGTATATCCATAGAGTCTAATGTAGAACATGCTGCATCTGCAAGCCCTGGAAGAGTTTTAATTACAATGATATTTTGCGCTGTTTCATAGGAAGTAACACATTCTTTGAAAATTATCTGAAGCCGGAACATGTATACTTCAGAATCATCCGTGTCTCCGACAACATAATGATATTTTCCGTTGCTTCCTAGTTTCTTTACTAAGCGCATATCTTTAATATCACGCGAAACTGTAGCCTGCGTGCTATTAATACCTCTTCTTGCCAATGCCTGCATCAATTGATTCTGTGTTTCTACGTTTTCCTGAGAAATTATTTTCAAAATAACGCTTTGCCGTGTAGGTTTCATATGCATTCTCCTATTGATCCCTTTTAATAGATTTGAAGTATTGAGGACCGTAATATATTACTAATTATTTCCTGTGCATTGCATTAATGAAGTAAAAGAACAAAAAAGCGCATGCAATAGAATTCAAAGTCCTTCTACAAGTTTTTCGAAAGTTATATCGTAAAAACTTCGAGAACCCAGATCTGCAATTATTAATTCCTGCCGCGAGATTTTTATACGAATGATATCGTCGTTACGAAGCTCCATTACTTTATTTCCATCGATAATTAACTGTGCTTTGCGATCATGTAACCGTTCAGCTCTAGCGATGAGCTCACGTTCAGGTGACAAGATAAAGGAGCGAACCATCATTCCATGGACACAGATAGGCGTCATTATCAAGCATCTAGCTGCAGGTTCAACTATTGGTCCTCCTGCGGATAAGGAATAGCCGGTTGAACCTGTCGGTGTTGAAAAAATAATTCCGTCTCCCGAATAAGTTGATATTTTATCTCCGTCGCACCAAGCTGAGATACCAATACAGTCGCCCATTCCATGTACTACTGCATCATTAATCGCAGTATCGGAATAGATAATTTCCCCGTCACGTTTAAGTTTGACATCAATCATCATCCGCGTATCAGAAAGATAATCTCCCCTTGCGGCCTTTAATACCTGTTTATAATCTTTAGGATCAATAACAGTCATAAAACCTTTTGTTCCTGCATTAATGCCAATAACAGGTACACGGTATTTTGCAGCGTACCGTGCTGCATGCAATAACGTTCCGTCACCGCCTATCACAATCATTAGAGAGGCGATCTTGGCCATATCAATAATATCCGACTTCTGCACATCCTTCGGAATTACGCTGCTTTCCTTGGAGTCGAAAACAGGACAGATGGCAGTTTCGAAACCTGCAGTATTCAATAGGTTCCGGACATTTTTTGTTATTTGCAATTCTTTATCCCGATAGGGATTTGGGCAGATCATGACAAGTTTTGCCATTCGTTTCTCCTTTTGCGGGTATAGCTTATTCGTTCTTATCCTTATCCGAAAATAATTTATGTGATTTTTCAACGATTAATTTCGGATCGATCGGAATCAAAGGTACAAATTCTCCTTTTTTCAACCAGCATAGATATTCAATATTACCTTCAGGCCCCTTAATTGGAGAAAAATCTAACCCCATAACGGAAAGATTCAATTCTTTTGCAAAATTAATAATTTTATTGATAACCTTAAGATGTGTTTCAGGACTTCTGACGACACCCTTTTTTCCAACCTCATCTCTTCCCGCTTCAAATTGTGGTTTTATTAAACAGATAATATCAGCATTTTGCACTAACAGCGAAAGAACGGGAGGAAGTGCTAAAGTTATGGATATAAAAGCAAGATCCATTACTGCGCCATCTAACAATTCAGGAATTTCTTTGTAAGTAAGGTATCTAATATTAGTCCTTTCCATATTCACTACGCGAGGATCATTCCTAATTTTCCAGGCAAGCTGTCCATAGCCGACGTCAACAGCATATACTCTTTTAGCACCATTTTGTAAAAGAACGTCTGTAAATCCTCCGGTAGAAGCTCCGCAATCAATAAATATTTTCTCCTTTATATCTATCGGAAAAACCCGAAGAGCTTTTTCTAATTTTAACCCACCGCGGCTGACATAGGGAACTGCTTTTCCATGCATTTCCACTAGCGAATCATCAGAAATTGCAAAGCCAGGTTTATCTACCCTTTTTCCATTCACATAGATAACACCTGCCATTATTGCGGCTTTAGCTTTTTCGCGACTTTCAAAAAGACCGAGTTCAAAAACGCGCTGATCAAGTCTTATTTTCTTATTCATTATTTACGATCTCTTCTGCAATTTTACAAATAGAGGCTGAATCTAGACGATAATCTTTAATTAACTGTTCATATGTTCCCTGAGGTACGATTCCATCCGCGAGGTTTAGAAGATAGCAAGCCTTTAATTTAATGCCCCTCTGCTCTAAAGATGAAAGTACTGCTTCTCCAATACAGCCTTTTGAGCAAACTTCTTCCACAACAATAAGTCTACCTGAGTTTTTTACGGAAGAAAGTACAGGACGTAAGTCAAGCTTTTGCAACTGGTTTATTTTTATCACATCGGTTGCGATACCCTTCGAACGAAGAACCTTTGCAGCGGTACGGCATTGCGTAATAAGCCGTCCGTACGAAAGTAAAGTTATTTCAGGTTTATCATTATCGATATCGCGGTCATCGCTCCATACGGGATCTGTTTCTTCTCCCCGAGGATAACGAATTGCCACAGGTCCCTGTACTTCATATATTGCTTCATGCAGCATAAGTTGCAATTCTTCAAAGCTTGATGGTGCGAGAAGAGTCATACCTGGTATAGAGGCTAAATAATCAACGTCAAAAGAACCGTTATGAGTTTCTCCATCACTTCCTACTATTCCTGCCCTATCAACGCAGAAGACAACATGAGATTGTTGTAAAGAAACGTCGTGAATCAACATATCATAAGCGCGTTGAAGAAAACTAGAATACACTGCAAATACAGGGATTAACCCCTGCTTGGCCATACCTGCAGCAATGGATACTGCTGCGCCTTCCGCAATTCCAACGTCGAAAAAGCGCTGAGGAAAACGATGGGAGAACTCAGTTAAACCTGTTCCGTCAGCCATGGCAGCAGTTATGGCAACAATATTATTATCTTTTTCCGCTAAGTTGCAGAGTTCTTTCCCCATTACGTTTGAAAAACTAGCTTTCTTATTTTCGTATATACCTGTATTTACATTAAAGGGTCCAACACCATGATATTTCGATGGATTTTCCTCCGCGTAACGATAACCTTTACCTTTAACCGTCTTTACATGAAGCAATACCGGTTCCCTGAGTGCTTTTGCATACTGTATAGCTTTTTCAAGCTGTACTACATCGTGGCCATTAATAGGTCCAATATAATTAAGACCGAGATCATCAAAAACGGTTGGAGACATAATTATTTTCTTTATGGTTTCTTTAACCGCATGTGTAGCGTTATAAACGGGTTTTATGAGTCCAACTGTGTTTCTGTAGAACATTTTGAATTCCATATATTCAGGACGAAGGCGTGCCTTACGAATTAAGCGCGCCGTACCGCCTACATTATAGTTAATGGACATGCTGTTATCATTAAGAATAATTACTATAGGTTCCACGCTACAGCCGACATTGCTTAAGCCTTCATAAGCAAGGCCTCCCGTTAAAGCGCCATCGCCAATTACAGCCACCACATCATATTTTTCGTTTTTTAATGTACGTGCTTTTGCAATACCATAGGCAACTGCAATGGAAGTAGATGCATGTCCTGCAATAAATGCATCATCATTAGATTCACTTGGTTTAGGAAACCCTGAAATTCCATTATATTGTCTCAATGTAGAAAATTTCGATTGGCGGCCTGTAATAATTTTGTGTGTATAGCATTGATGCCCAACATCGAAAATTAGACGATCTACTGCTGTATCATATACGCGATGAATTGCAACGGTTAATTCAACGGCTCCAAGATTCGATGCAAGATGGCCGCCTGTATTTGAAACTGTAGCAATAATCTCTTTTCGAATTTCATCGCATAGTTTAGGAAGATCTTTTTCCGATAGTTTCTTTACGTCATTTGAACATTTTATTTGTTCTAAAAGCAAAGCAATCATCCTCTAAATTAATATTTATGCAAGAATGTATATTATTTACAGTGTAACAAAAACAGCTCTGGTTTTCAATGTCTACCATAAATTAGCGACTATAGTAAAAGAAAAACCAGAGCGTAATTATTCAATAAAAAATAATCAATAATGATTAATTTTTAATAATATTGAACCTATTATTCAATGCAATTATTCCAAACGGGACGCCAAAGCCTCAGCAAACGATTCCAACTGTTTTGTATCCTGAAAAATTTCTTGTATTGAAGATTTTGCAGAGTCTGTAAGTTCCCGTATCTTTTTTTCACAGCCTTCCTGTCCTAAAAGGACCATGTAAGTGTTCTTATGCTCTTCTGCGTCGGAGCCGATTGTCTTTCCTAATTTACTTTCAGTACTTATCACATCTAAAATGTCATCGCGAATCTGAAATGCCATACCAATTTTAGCTCCGAATGATGCAGCAGCCTTACGCTGTTCCTCTGTACCACCGGCAGCTGTGACTCCGATTTCACATGACGCTTGCAGTAATATACCGGTTTTATAGAGATTGATTTCATCAAGCTGAGCGGAAGTCAAAGGTTTTCCTTCAAAAGCCATGTCTAAATACTGGCCTGAACATATCCCATTCACACCTGCGGCTTCTCCAAGGAGCTGAGCACATGCGCATTTGGTATCAGGCGCTAAAGAAGATTTCAGGATGGTATTGAATGCTTCCGCTTGTAATGCGTCTCCGGCAAGAGTTGCAAGCCAATTCCCGTAAACAATATGGTTTGTGGGCTTTCCTCTCCTCAAGTCATCGTTGTCAAAACAAGGCAAATCATCATGGATAAGGCTGTAGGTATGAAGCATTTCAATAGCACAGGCAATCGGCAAAATTTCATTGATATTGCCTCCGGATATCCGTGCAAACTCCAAGGCAAGGATGGGGCGTATACGCTTTCCTCCCGCCATTAGACTGTATCGCATGGAATCCAGGAGCTTATCATACGTATGACCACTTGGAATAAAACAGCTTTCCAGATACCTATCAACAAGGATTTTGTATTCAGAGATGCTCATTGATCTACCTCAAATGGAACTTCTTTGGGTTCACCAAATTCTCCCTTCTTGATTTCCGTAACTTTCTGCTCAGCATTTTTAATGTATTCGGAGCAAAACTTTACTAGTGAAGTGCCTTCTTGAAACAGTGCCATGGATTCATCTAATGTTGTATCTCCGTTTTCTAAAGTTTTAACAATTTCCTGCAACCGTTTTAGTGACTCTTCAAAATTAGGATTATGTGTGTCAGGACTATTGTTTTCATGATTCATGGGAGTTCTCCTTGATTTCATTAATTGTACAGTAAAGTGAGCCATCTGGAATCTTAACACTTATATTATCACCCACGCATACCTGAGAAATGCTGTGTATTATCATTTCTTTTTTTTCTACAATACTGTAACCTCTGTTCAAAACCTTCAACGGACTCATAGCGTCCAGCGCCGTTGTCTCACGAATTAATCGTTTTTTATTGTCAGAAATCGTATTGTCAATACAATGCAGCAATTTCTGCAGCAGACTGTCCAATTGTAAACTAATGGTTTCCGTAAAATATTCAGGAGTAGTAAGAACTTTCCTATTTGCGTAGCTGGAAACAATTTCTGAATATAATTGAATCTTTTTATCTACCGCATGGTTTAATCTCAGTTCCATGTGGTTGATAAAATTGGTAACTTCCGCCTGATCTTTTACTGCAAGTTCCGCGGCATTGGATGGCGTAGCAGCACGTATATCAGCAACATAATCCGAAATTGTAACATCCGGTTCATGGCCAACAGCAGAAATTACAGGAATCTTTGAATTGTAGATTGCTGTTGCCACGTTTTTTTCATTGAAAGCCCATAGGTCTTCCATTGAGCCCCCACCGCGGCCAGTAATAATAAGGTCTGCAAGATTATAACGGTTTGTATAATTAATCGCATCAGCAATTTCGGCAGAAGCGTTTTCCCCTTGTACATGCACAGGTAGAATAATAACTTTTGTTCGTGGCCATCTAGAATTTAGTACACGAATGATGTCGTGCACTGCAGCTCCAGCAGGCGAAGTAATAACTGCGATAGTTTGCGGAAAAGAAGGAATTTTCTTTTTTTGAGATTCATCAAAATACCCTAGTTTCTCAAGTTCCGATTTGAGCTTTTCATAGGCAAGCTCAAGGCTACCTAATCCTTTAGGATAAATATTGCTGGCATATAGTCGGTATTCACCGTACGGCTGGTATACAGATACATAGCCTTCCACGATGACTTCAACGCCATTTTCAGGCTTAAATTTTAAGCTTCTGGCAGAGCTCTTGTACATCATGCATTTTAATTGAGATTTTTCATCTTTTAATGAAAAATAATGATGTCCGGAGGGGTAAATTTTATAATTGGATAACTGACCTTGTACTAAGATATTGCTGAAAAGCCCTGAGCCATCAATAAAATTTTTAAAGATATTATTAATCTGTGATACACTGTATATTTTTTTCTCATTCATTATTAGGGCCCTTATCTGAGGATTTGTTACATGAACGGTTTGCCATATACTGTCCCAAAATACCATTTACGAATGAAACAGTACGCGGCTCCATATATTTCTTTGATATGATAACTGCTTCATTAATGGATACTGAAGGGTCAATAGAGTCAAAGTACTCAATTTCACAAATAGCACACCATAGAATGACTCTGGCAGTTCGATCAATGCGTTTTACAGGCCATCCCTTTGAAAAGGATTCAATTTTCTTGTCGAATTCAGTGGAATGCTCGATGACCAGAGATAATAAGCTTTTAACGTAATCCAGCTGCTTCGACGAAGGCGGTTCCTGTTCAAACAGGCTACATTCGGATTTTAAGGTTTCAAAATAAGTTTTTTCAAAAAAAAAGGAGCAGATATCATCAGCTGAATAATGATTGAATGAATATGAAAAAGCCAGCTGAAACGCTATCTGCCGTGCGTCAGATCTTGTCATAAAGTTTCCGCCTATTTCTCAAATGTTATTCCAGAAACTAGAACGTTTACGACTGCTTCATTAAAACCGGTTGCAGCCTCAACAGCTAAAGTTACTGCATCCTGAATTTTTTCAGCAGTTTTTAAAAGATTTGCCCCATATTTTATAAGAACAATAACATTAACGACCAGCTTTCCGTCAATCATCTGCACCTTTATTCCTTTTGGAGCTGTTTTGATCCCAACCCATTCAGCAAGTTCGGCGCCAGTCGTGCTTGCCAATCCAGCAAACCCTTCTATATCAGCAAGAGAATTCTTAACCATGCTCACAATAACATCCTCGGAGATATTAATAGTACCTTTATTTTCAGGGATGGTTATATAATTTTCACCCATTACGATCCTCCATAACAAATTTTAATTATATTACCATAATAAAGGGAAAAAATAAAGCAAAGAAAGCAAAGGTAGTATATGGATTATTATTTAATACCTGAGCAAATGAAATAGAGCTTTTTTTCTCTGAGCATATATTCTTCCTGGCTTATTTTACAAATAGTAAGTTTTAATCTATATTCTTTTTGTCTGGACATTACTAGATTTCCAGATTTAATACTAATGAAAAATTTCTCAGAAGGATAACAACGGATGATGAAAATCAAAAGGAATAATTTATACCAAAACGTAAATTTAACGCACATAGAAACGAATAAATTTAAGAATAATTTTATAAGTGTTTCATTTCTTTCAAACTTAACTCTAGAACATGCTTCAGAACATGCATTATTGCCGTCCGTTCTCCTGCGCGGAACTTCAGAACACCCGAATCTTCAATCAATGTCGAAGAAAATGGAAGAGTTGTATGGTTCTATTTTTAATCCAATGGTATATAAGGTCGGTGAAATACAAGTATGCGGAATATATATTAGTTGCCCGGAAGAAGACCTGCTCCCAAAAAACTCGAACGTACTAGAACAAGCTCTAAAATTTTCTGGTGAAATTTTCCAACATCCTTACACAACCAATTCATTATTTTATGAAGATTATGTTTCGAGCGAATCACAGAAACTCTGCAGTAAAATTAGAAGCATTTATAATAATAAAAGAGCGTACGCGCAATTTCGTTGTATTCAAGAAATGTGCTCTGGCGAGAATTTTGCGATTCCAGCACTTGGCACGATTTCAGGTGCAGAAGCAATCAACGCCGTACGATTGTTTAATGAATATCAAAAGCTAATCAAATTTGCACCAGTTGAAGTTTTCTACTGTGGAACGAAAAGTATAGAAGAATTTGAAGATATATTCAGCAAAGTAAATGTGATTCCAGAAAGACAATCTCCTGTATGTATCCATGACACAGATATTACAATGTCCCCGAAGGTGCGGCAGCCTGCATATAAAGAGGAAGAAGCTAATACCGAACAGACAAACCTAGTTATGGGATTTCGATTGAGCAAATCTATGAAGTTTGCAAATCTTGCTGCCCTTCAGTTATTTAATATACTATTTGGCGGCGCGCCGACTTCTAAATTATTCACCAGTATTAGAGAAGCGAAATCCCTGTGCTATTTTATTGATTCATCCATCAATATAAGCAAAGGAATAATGCTTGTAAGCGCAGGTACTGACGATTCTGATGTACAGACAGTTATACAGGAAGTAAACGAAGAGCTAGATAAAATGAAAAGAGGGATTATTAGCAACTTCGAAATCAATACAGCGAAAAAAACACTTATTAACGATGTAGGTATACTCAATGATTCTGCATCTGCCCTTGAACATTTTTATATAGCAAACGCAGCAAGAAAATTATTTTTTACCACTACGGAATACGTAAAGCAGATACGAGCAGTGGATAAAAACGAAATTGTTTCCGTTGCAAAAAATATAAGTCTAGATCAAATTTTTATACTGCGAAGCAGTTCTTACAATTAGGAGCAATGCTATGCTTAGATTAGAAGATAAGAAAATCAAGGAAACTGCATATTTAGGTCATTTATCATGCCTCCTCCCTATTTATATTGTTCCGAAAGCTGATTATAAGTCAATATATGCGGTTATTGCCGTGAAATACGGAGGAGCTTGCAGAAAATATATTCTTAATGGAAAGGAATATGAAACTCCATCAGGAATGGCACATTTTCTCGAACACAAAATGTTTGACATGCCTGACAATAGTAATGCATTCTATATATTTTCCTCTTACGGTGCAGACTGCAATGCGTTTACTTCAAAAGACATGACAGCTTACTATTTTGATGCAACGAAAAAATTCAATGAAAACTTGGAGTTGCTTATACGAATGGTTATGACCCCATATTATACAAGCGATAGCGTTTCAAAAGAGCGTGGGATTATTAAGCAGGAAATTAAAATGGTAGAAGATGATCCCAGTTACATTGCTTATAAAAATCTATTATTGATGTTGTTTGGAAACAGCTCTGTCAGTGAACCGATTGCAGGCACATGCAATAGCATAGAACGTATTACTCCAGAATTATTATATCAATGCCATCGTGATTTTTATCAACCCACAAATATGGCCATTGCAATAGTAGGAAATGTAGAACCGGAAAAAGCATTCAATGTCGCTGAGCACTGTACAAGCCAGTATTTTCATACGCCTTTGCCTGTTCAGCCGAAAATATCTGCGGATGAACAAAAAACCATTGAAGAAACTAACATACGTACAGAGTATGCCTCCATTTCTGCACCGCAGTTATTAGTCGGTAGTTCTTTTGCTCCTCAGTTACAAGGCCCTAGTTATATTAAGCAAAAATTAACTGCAGAATTCACTTTGCAACTACTATTTGGCCCTTCATCAACATTTTATGCTAAGAATTATTCTGATGATATAATTCGAAGCGATTTTGATTCTGAAGTAGAATACATATCCAGATGTTCCTTTATTATGCTTGGTGGAGAATCGCGAAATCCCGAATTACTTGTAGATAATATATTAAGGACCTTTAATACGGCAGAGGAACTTGTTTCTACGTTTGAATTAGAACGTGTAAAACGTTCTTTCATTGGTTCGTATTTGCGAAGTTGGGAAGATTTTGAGGAGATAGGAATATCTTATGTTGAAAGCGAATTTTATAGGTATAATCCACTTGAGGTTTATGATATCAGCCAATCCATAAAAGTTGCGGATTGTCTGAATTTTCTCTATAATGATTTGAATAAGAATATGGCAATTTCAATATTAATGCCTAGGAAAGAGTGAATTTATGACAGATACAATGCTACGAGATGCAGTAATATCGTTCCCGATGCTCGGAAATTTAACGCTGAATCCGAGCGCTTCATTTACACTTTTTGGGCATACATTTTATTGGTACGGTGTAATATTGGCCATCTCTTTTTTAGCAGTATTGTTTTGGTGCGTCACACATGCGCATCATTTCGGTTTAAAAAAAGACGATATATATGATGAAGCTATATGGGTTATTATTTTTGGTGTCATCGGGTGCAGAATCTATTATGTTATATTTCAGTGGGACTATTATTCCCAGCACCTGAGCGAAATATATAGAATCTGGGATGGCGGAGTTGGAATGTACGGTGGGATTATTGCCGGATTCATTACAGTTGCAGTTTGGTCTCGATTAAAAAAAATAAAATTTGGCGCGGTACTGGACTGTGATGCCAGTGGTATGCTAATAGGGCATTCAATTGGTCGCTGGGGAAATTTCATTAACCGCGAGGCATTTGGTGTCGAAACAACAATATTTTGCCGTATGGGTTTAACCGTACCCGGAAAAGAAACTATTTATGTACACCCTACGTTTCTGTATGAAAGCATTTGGACACTAATAGGTTTTATTCTTATTAATATTTGGGGTAAAAAGGGTCACCGTAAATATGATGGGCAAATGTTTATGATCTATATTATGTGGTATGGATTAGGACGATCATTGATTGAAGGCCTAAGGACGGACAGTCTGTGGCTCATTCCAGGTGCAATAAGAGTTTCTCAGATGGTTGGTATACTTTCATTTATTTCTATGGCGGTCACATTGATCATTGAATCAAAAAAGAAGCATCCAGCGGAGAAACTTTTCGTTAACCAAATCAATAAGCCTCAGCCGGTAACGAATAATGAATAACCTTTGCAATTAATCGGCACTTGTAATTTATAGGCTTATTTCAGGATTTCCCTAAATGCTCTGTTTAATATGAGATAATAGTCAATGTCGTTGAGGCTTTATAATCTGTAAAAAAACAATTTTTGTAATTGAATGATATTGATAAGACAAATGAACATTATTCGCATTAAGGTATTACATCTTGCAGGTGTCTTCATCCTACGTTAAACAATTTAACAAAGAAAGCCTGGCCACGGCAATATCTTTAGGTTTATTATGTATATTACCCTCCCGCTTAGCGTATGTAAAGGACTACACATGAAATGCGAATTTTCAGTGAAATGTTTACTCGCGTTTGCTTTGCAAAATGCATTATAAGTATTAAACCAGTTATATAAAAATATTATTACATATTTGTTGCGCAGCGTAAATATAAAAGCCTTCCCTGGCTTCTGAAACATCTCAGAAAGGTATGGTTAACAAATGGAATATAACGATAAGATTATCGCCGCATTCAGAAATCTTGGTAAAACGACAGAAACATTTACTGAAAAAAGCGGTTTGAAAGATATTTATGACAAAGGTACAAACAAGGTAAAATCCTTAGGAAATTATGCAAAGCTATCAATGAAATATAACAATTTATACGAGCAGTTGCAGAAAGTATATACTGAAATAGGAAAGATATATTACAGAGAGCACTATAATTTGCCTGAAAGTATATATGAAGTGCTATTTCAAAAGGTTGCTGAATTAAATGAAGAAATTTCTGCGGTAAAGAATCAATTTGATAACTTACAGGGCTTTTCAAATTCAGCTTCTGATAATAATGCAAACTTTGAAGACACTGTTTCAACCTCCGAATCAGAAGACTGAGCAATAGAATAAAATATATAATATTTAATCTTTGCTTTCAAAGAAATATTCCACAGCTCTTCATAGTTTAACTATACTGCATTATTATTTTTTTGTGAAAATCATATCCAAATCTACAGAACCTTCGATACCATCAATACTTCCTTCAAAAGAATATTGCCACATAAAAACATGGTAGTAAAATTCCGGAAAAGCGCTCGGATCGCTTAGCCAAAATTCATAATCAGCAAGTTCACCTAAGTTATAAAGATTGTAACCAGTATTGACATTGAAATAAACGCATGCAGTATACCCAGCATTTTCTACAGTACGACAGAAGGCATTTGCACAGCTTGATATAGCCTCAATTTCCATATTGTCGGTTCTTGCTGTATCATAATCAATTTTTTCCCAATCGTATACGACAAGCTTTATGTTATAATCGCGAATTCTTTCTAAAACAAAATTTGCTTCTTCAATCGCTTCTTGCTGGTCAATAGCCTGTGAGAAGAAATATACCCCTAATTGCAGCCCTGCATCCGTAGCCCCTTTTATATTTGCTAAGAAATGTCCGTCTTCATAAAGACCGCTTTCTGTGTATCCTCTATAGCCACAACGAATGATAGCATATTCAATGCCACTGTCTTTTACAGCTTGCCAATCAATGTCACCTTGATAATCTGCAACATCGATTCCATTATGTGCTATATAGTCGGATCCAATGTATTTTGGGTTGCCATTATCATCCATAATGAAATCTTCAGGGGTGAGCCTACTCACTTCAATATTAGGATCAACTGTAATGGTTGTTAAGTTGCTTCCGTCATTGACAACGGCTGTAGTTGGAGATGGATTCTTCTCAATATTTGCGCGATGAAATAGTACAATAATTATAGAAGCAAGAGCTATAACAAAAAGAAGTATCAGTATTTTATAGTCATTTCTTTTTTTCATAATATTAGATAACTCCGTCTAAAAGAGCATACGTATCAAATCAGCACGCGTGAACAGGGGGCATTTAAGAAATATTGCAAACAAAATCATATCTTATATAAAAAAAAGAGACAGGCCAAAACTTTACCTGACTCCTTTGGTGGGGGAAGGTGGATTCGAACCACCGAAGCAATCATGCAGCAGATTTACAGTCTGTCCCCTTTGGCCACTCGGGAATTCCCCCACATATATCTGGAGCTGGTGGACGGACTCGAACCCCCGACCTGCTGATTACAAATCAGCTGCTCTACCGACTGAGCTACACCAGCAGAACTTTAGCTTAGCTATAGTAGCAAACTTAAAGTATTTTGTCAATACTGTCCAGATTAACGGACAGTGTTGCGTAAAAGATTACAATACATACATTGCAATTGAATGAGAATAAAGGCAGAATTTTTTTGCCAAAGCCCATTAAGAGCAAAAAAATATTTTGATCGCACTATGGATAATACTGCTAACACAACCTAGCCAATGTTTCAGACCGCATTTTATGATGTAATTATATGTCAACTATATATTCATCATTGCATACAAAATAAAAATGACCTAAATTCATGCATTATATCTAGTTCGCATTTAGAAAATTATAATTTTTCAAGACTTTGCAAATTAAGCAACGTTTTTATATATATTTCTAATGCTTTTAGAAGATGTGAAATGGAAGCACCTTCTTCAGGACCATGCATATCCCCAATGTAAGTTGGTTTATTTTCTTCTGGGAACATAGGGCCAAATGCAACAGCATATGGAAAATTTCTAGCGTAGGTACCACCCGATATTGTTATTGGACGCGAATTCTTTTTTTGAACATCGTTGTATGCAGATAGGCACGCTATAATTGCTGGAGAGTCTGGTGAGATATAAAATGGTGCTGCATTTTCAATATTGCACAAACGAAAGTAATGTCCATAATGATTTTGAAGAGCTTCTGTAATACTATCTCCAGTTATGCCAGTAGGATACCGGCAGTCAATGGATTCCCGTAAAGAGTTATCTTTAAGCTGTATCTTACTGCCTAAAAGAGTGAGACTCCCAAAATTTTCATCGGTACATGATATATTTTGTGCTGTTCCATCCGTTGCTGCTGTAATTTCCTCTATACAGGATAATATTTTCCGATCTGCTTCATTATCAATAATATTGTTTCTCAATAAAAAATGAATTAGTAGGAATACAGCATTTAGTCCCTTCTCTGGAGTTGAAGCATGGGCAGATATACCTTTAGAGATAATTTTAACTCTTCCCACTCCTGTCTTAATAACTGAAATATATTGAGGTATTTTGCATGTGGCTAGCCTTTTTGATACATCAGAGCGTAAAATCGCGTACGCATCGCCTGGAACAGCGTTTATTACATCTCCCCCAGATAATTCTAAAATATCATGCAAAGGATATTTTGAGATAAGTTCCGCATGATATATACCCTTCTCCCCATTACAGACAGGAAAATCGGCGTCAGGAGAGAATGCGAAATCTGGAGCTTTCCTATGCGATAAATACCACACAATATCTTCCATACCCGTTTCTTCACTGAAGCCAAAAATTGATTTAATGCTATAATTCAGTTTTATGTTATATTTTAGAAAGAATTTAAGGGCATAGAGACATAAAACTGAAGGGCCCTTATCATCTATTACGCCACGCCCAATAATATAATCTCCAATTGTACGCATAATAAAGGGGCTTTCTTTCCAACCATCTCCGGCTGGCACAACATCAAGATGTGTTACGGTTGCAATGTATTTATTAGAAGAATTTCCTGGTATAGAAATGCATGCAACACGATTATCAATATTCTCCGCATCTAAGCCCATAGAACGTGAACGTGAAAGCGCAAGATCTAATGCTTCTTTACATGATTCTCCAAATGGTGTATTTCCTGAACCTCTTTCAGATACACTAGGGATACTAACAAAGGCCGCTATATCATCCAATATATCATTTTTATTTTCCTCAATATAAGATCTTATTGTATTATTATCGAAAAAATACCCATTATTCATAGTGTTTTGCTCCATGTGTATTATCTTTTTAATATTTATATATGTAATAAAAAGCGAAAAACAAACGGAATAGTAATGGATGAAAATAATGTACTCAGAAAGATTGTTTTTGATGCGAGTGACTCATCCTTTTCGTACTGAACACAAAGCACGGTAATAATCATCGCAGTTGGACAAGCAGCCAATGCAACAAGTATACCAAGTAGCATACTATTAGAAATAAAATTTTTTAAGAGTAGCCAACATATTATTGGGGCAATAATAAGTCGGATGAAACTCAATACATAGGCACGCCAGTCGCCAAAAGCATGCTTTATTGGAATGTCTGCGAGCGAAGTTCCAATTATTATCATGGACATTGGAACTGTTGCGGCAGAAAAATCATGAATTGTAGCCTGCAAAAATTCAGGAATTTTAACATGCAATAGAAATATTATTATTGCTATTAATGTGGTTACTAAGGGCGCATTGATAATATCCTTTACTCTTATTTTTCCAATTCTTTTCCCATTTGATACAAGCCTTGAAACGCCAAATGTATAGAGGAATATATTAAAAGGTATATTCGAAAGCGATGCGTAAAAAACGGCTTCAGTCCCAAAAACAGATTCAACAACAGGGAAACCTACAAATGCATTATTTACAAATGTCACAACAAGAGTAGCAGAAGCCTTATCCTTAGATTTAATTCCAGGCAAATGAGATGATAAAATGCCTAATAGCATTAGTATTATAAACATTACAAACAAGAAGCCAAGAAATTTAAGGATTTCTTTTGCAGGCAATGAGGGAGTAACATTAATTACTGAGTTTAGAATGGTTGCAACTAAAAGCACATTAATGACAAGATTGCTATAGTACTTATTTGAAAGAGAATCCGTAATGCCAATTTTAGCGATGATATAGCCAACGATCATAAAAATAACTAATGTGGCCATCTTTTCGATGAGAATATAAATATCCATTAATTCATACTCTTTTCGTTTTCTATGATGCTAAATTATTAATGTAACGTTGCTATACAAGTAATGTGAATATTACTTGATTTATAAATTGGAGTCAATATACTTTTGCCAAAGGAGCAACATTAAGGTGAGAAATAAAATGACCGCTGTCAATCAGCGGTCATGGAGCTGCTGGGCAGATTCGAACTGCCGACCTCATCCTTACCAAGGATGCGCTCTACCTACTGAGCTACAGCAGCAAGTAGAACCCCCGCGAACATAATGGCCCGCGGGGATGGCGACCGAGAAGAGACTTGAACTCTCGACCTCTAGCGTGACAGGCTAGCGTTCTAACCAGCTGAACTACTCGGCCACAGCTATGTCACTATAGCAAAGAATTTTTTCATTGTCAAGATTAATTTACAGCTGAAATCGCATGAAAACGCTTGATAATAAGGTTTATGCTTGAAATAGGAAAAACATTTATATCAGTTAAGAGTGGAGTGTCTAGTATTCAAATGTTCCTTCAAAAACATACGAAGCCCCTCCTGACATAGTCACTCTACCATTATTATAATTTACAAATACTTCCCCGCCCTTGAGTTGTACAGCAACATCAGTATTATTGACACAGTATCCATTCTCGACGGCAGCAGCTACGGCAGCACAAGCTCCTGTACCACATGCCTGTGTTTCACCATTTCCTCGTTCCCAAACACGAACGCTCAATGTTTCAGAATTTACAACACGTACAAACTCAACGTTTGTTCTATCTGGAAAAATATCCGAATACTCAAACTTAGGTCCAATATTTTCCAAATTTAATGCATCTATAGAATTAAGAAAAATTACGCAGTGTGCGTTGCCGATTGAAAGGCATGTAACATCATACTTATGATCATCAATATATATCGGCTTATTAATTAATTCTGTTTCGTCCGTAATTACAGGTACTTTCTTCGTCTTGTATTCAACTTTCCCCATATCCACCGAAACAGAACTTACTTTTCCATCACGGAGAAATAATTTCAGCTTTCGTACCCCATTTGCGGTCTCAATAAGCATGGTTTCACTTCTTATATAACCTTTATCATAAAGGTATTTTCCAACGCATCGGATATTATTTCCAGCCATCTTTACTTCACTACCATCCTTATTGAAGGATCTCATTTTTGCATCGGCAATGTCTGAACGCTCAATTAAGACGATTCCGTCAGCACCGATACCGGTATGCCTGTCACAGAGAGATACACATAAGGATTCTGGGCTTTCAATGTCACTTTCAAAATTTTCAATAAAAATGAAATCATTGCCACAGTCCTGCATTTTAACAAAGTTTGTCCTGGTATGCCAAGTACGCATGTGATTTATATCAACTAATTCTGTATTATGCTCTGAATAATGGCTTGCAATCATATTAGATAATGCATTGGCCGTATCAACACTCGTTACAACAGGAATGCCAAGTTGCATTGCACGGCGGTGGATCGAAATAAAATCTCCAAAAGTATCATCTTTTACTGCCCCAGTATAAACTATATAATCTAACTTCTTTGATTCCATCAAGTTAATAATTTCTTTCCCAGCAACGAAAGTAACGGGGATTCCCAATCTCGAAATCGCAATAGCTGTACTTGGCGTGGCAAATAAATTCATACCAAGCTCATCAAAGCGTCTAGCAAGCATAAGGATATCTTGAGAATCGTTTTCTTCTACACTTATTAATACACCTTTTTCACCGTTTTTTATTGCATGTGGTACAGCAAATCCAGCAGCCGTCAAGCCTTTAAATAAAGCCTCTGCCATTGTTCTTCCAAGCCCAAGGACTTCTCCTGTAGATTTCATTTCCGGTCCTAAAATTGCATTTGCATCGGAAAGTTTTTCAAATGAAAAGACAGGTACCTTAACTGCCGTATAGGGCGGTGTACGATATAGACCAGTACCATAATTCAATTCGGTCAATCTTGCACCAAGCATTACTTGTGAAGCCAAATCCACCATCGGTACTCCGGTGACCTTACTTATATAAGGGACGGTTCTTGAAGCGCGCGGATTTACTTCAATGACATATAATTCGCCCTTATAAATTAAGTATTGAATATTTACAAGCCCCTTTGTTTTCATTGCTAAAGCCAATTTTGTGGACACATCGCAGATACGCTCCAGTTGTTTATCCATAAGATTGTAAGGCGGATAAACAGCAATAGAATCTCCGGAATGGATTCCGGCACGTTCGATGTGTTCCATAATACCGGGAATCAAAACATCTTTACCATCAGAAATTACATCCACTTCAAGTTCAGTTCCAGGCATGTATTTATCAATCAAAACGGGATTATCAATATCGCCAGATAAAATAGTGGTCATGTATTTGCGTGTATCGTACTCATTGTGGGCAATCACCATATTCTGTCCACCAATGACATAGGAGGGACGCAATAAAACAGGATAGCCAAGATTTTCTGCGGCATTAATGGCTTCGTCCATTGTTAATACCGCCATGCCTTTTGGTCGTTTAATTCCAAATTTTTCAAGAAGTTTGTCAAAACGACTGCGATCTTCAGCGATATCAATGCTTTCTGCGGAAGTACCTAAAATTCTGATATGGTTCTCATCGAGGAATTTAGTCAATTTGATAGCAGTTTGCCCGCCGAAGGCGACAACAACACCAATTGGCTTTTCTACTTTGATAATATTTATTACATCTTCGGGAGTAAGAGGTTCGAAATAAAGTCGATCCGCAGTATCATAATCGGTAGAAACTGTTTCAGGGTTATTATTTACGATTACAACGTCATATCCAAGTGAGCGAAGAGTCCAAACACAATGTACCGAGGAATAATCAAATTCAATCCCCTGCCCTATCCGGATTGGTCCAGAGCCTAATACTAATATTACCGGGCGACCGCTTTTCTTAAAAGTCCGCGATTCACAGAATTCATCGTATGCAGAATAAAAATAAGGAGTTTCGGCGGCAAATTCTGCGCCGCAGGTATCGACCATTTTATAGCAATAATCAAAGGAAGGAAGAGAGCCAACACCTGATATTCGCTTAATAGCTGTATCTGTATAGCCGAGTTTCTTTCCGATAAAATATAGTTCGTCCGTAAAGGGTTCAGTGGAAATCTTTACTTCATAATCAGCCAGATTTTTAATTTTATACAAAAACCAGAAATCGATGGCTGTAATCTCGTGAATTTTTTCAATAGAAACATTGGATTTGATCGCCTCAAATACGGTGAAAATTCGATGATCATTTTGTTCAGCAAGTCTTTCGAGAATAGATTTGCTGTTGAGAGGAGGTGCATTCAAAGTATCATAGGATATTTCAGCTCCTCTCACGGCTTTCATCAATGCTGCTTCAAAGGTTGGGGCAATTGCCATAACCTCTCCAGTTGCTTTCATTTGAGTTCCTAATCTACGACTGGAGCCAGCAAATTTATCAAATGGCCATTTGGGGAATTTAACTACGATATAATCTAAAGTGGGTTCAAAACAAGCACAAGTTTTTCCTGTAATGTCATTCTTGATTTCATCAAGTGTATACCCAAGTGCTATTTTTGTAGTAATTTTAGCTATAGGATAGCCTGTTGCCTTGGATGCTAAAGCCGAAGAGCGCGAAACACGCGGATTGACTTCTATGACTGCATATTCGAAACTGTTTGGGTTTAATGCAAATTGACAATTGCAGCCTCCTACAATACCAATTTCCGTAATAATGTTTAAGGCAGCAGAGCGAAGCATTTGAAATTCTTTATCTGAGAGAGTAACTGTTGGTGCAACTACAATACTATCTCCAGTATGAATGCCTACTGGATCTAAATTTTCCATAGAACAGACTGCAATGACATTACCAATAGAATCGCGCATGGTTTCAAATTCAATTTCCTTCCATCCAGCGATACTGCGTTCTACAAGAATTTGATGAATTGGTGATTGTTCCAAACCAGAATTGGCAATAACAGTCATTTCTTCTTCATCATTAGCAATCCCGCCGCCAGTGCCGCCAAGCGTAAATGCGGGACGAACGATAATTGGATAGCCTATTTTTTTTGCAACTAATAATGCTGAATCCAAATCAGTTGCAATTCCGGAAGGTACGACAGGCTGGCCTATTTTTTCCATTGTATCGTGAAATAGTTTCCGATCTTCGGCTTTGCCTATTGCATCCATGTTGGAGCCTAATAAACGTACCCCATGATTTTGAAGCCAATCGTTTTTTGAAAGCTCCATCGCTATATTCAATGCAGTCTGACCGCCAAGACCTGCAAGTAGACTGTCAGGTTTTTCTTTCTCAATTATACGCTTTACAGTTTCCGCATTGAGCGGCTCTAAATATATTTCATCTGCTAAGTGCTTATCGGTCATTATTGTGGCCGGATTTGAGTTTACAAGAACTACGTTTACCCCCTCAGACTTTAAAACCCCGCATGCCTGCGCACCAGCATAATCAAACTCAGCTGCCTGACCTATTACAATGGGGCCGGATCCAATAACCATTACTTTACGTATACTATTATCTCTTGGCATTCTTAGAGGCCTCCATCATTTTAATGAAGCGGTTGAATAGGAATTCAGTGTCTTTGGGGCCACTGCAAGCTTCTGGGTGAAATTGAACGGAAAAGCAATTCATTTGCGGGTATTCCAGACCTTCGCAAGTATGATCATTTGCGTTCTGAAAGATTTCAGTGGCAACATTATGAATGCTTTTGCTTTCAACAGCGTAACCGTGGTTTTGAGAAGTTATGAATGTACGTGTTCCCAATAAATCACGCACAGGTTGGTTTGCACCACGATGGCCGTACTTAAGTTTATAGGTCTTGCCCCCTGCGGCAAGTGCAAGCAACTGATGTCCTAGACAAATTCCAAAAATGGGAATCCGCCCAATGAGCAGTTTTAATTGTTCAATGCAATATTTGTTATCTTGCGGATCTCCCGGTCCATTTGATAACATGATACCATCAGGGGATAAAGCGGTAATTTCATTTGCAGATGAAGAAGAGGGCACTACTGTAACGCGGCAATTGCGTACAAGGAGTTCCCTACTGATGTTTCTTTTAGCACCGTAGTCAACCAATACAACATTATAGTCCACATGATCGGGATTTAAAGTATATGTTTCCTGACACGAAGTAGAAGCGACGGCATTTTCAATTTTATATTGCTGAACTTCAGTAAGATCATTTGGCTTAACGTCACAGATAATTGCATTCATCACTCCGTGTTCGCGAATGATCCTGGTTATCTGCCTTGTGTCTACTCCACAAATGCCAGGAATACCTGAATCCTTTAGGTAGGAATTTAAATCCATTTTTGCCCTGAAATTGGATGGATGCTCACAGTACTCTCTTACGACATAACCCTTTACACAAGGTTTTCCTTCAAAATCTTCAGGAATAATGCCATAGTTTCCAATCAGCGGAAACGTTTGCAAAACGATCTGACCAAAATAGCTTGGATCTGTTAGCGTTTCACAGTACCCACACATACCAGTAGTAAAAACAAGTTCCCCGATTGAAACTTTTTCTGCTCCGAATCGATATCCTTCAAATACGGTGCCATCTTCAAGAACTAAATATGCTTTCTTTTTCATTTTTTTCACATCATTAAAGCCATTACAGCTTTTATCGTATGCATACGGTTTTCGGCTTCATCGAATACAATAGATTGCGCCCCCTCAAAAACGTCATCCGTAACTTCCAACGCTTGTAAACCAAACCGAGAGCATACCTTATTCCCAATTTGTGTTTCTTTGTTGTGATATGAAGGCAAACAATGCATAAATTTACAATGACTCCCTGCAGCATCTATAATTTTCTGATTAACTTGATAAGGCAAAAGATCACTTACTCTCGTATTCCATACCTCTTCAGGTTCTCCCATAGAAGCCCAAATATCTGTATATATAACATCCGCGCCTGAAGCAGCATTATAAGGATCTGTTTCAAATGAAATGGTTGCACCGGTTTTCAAGGCTATATCTCTGCAGGTTTTAGTTAAGTTACTGTTTGGAAAATATGCTTTGGGAGCACAAGCGGTATAATTCATTCCCATTTTCGCACAACCAATCATTAGAGAGTTTCCCATATTGTAGCGTGCATCGCCATAATAAACAAGGTTAATTCCTTGGAGGCGGTGAAAATATTCGATTATGGTCAAAAAATCTGCAAGAACTTGTGTAGGATGGAACTCATTTGTAAGACCATTAAAGACCGGTACGCTTGCATATTTGGCTATGCTTGCTACCCGTGCCTGTTCGTAGCCGCGGTATTCAATGGCATCAAACATTCTAGACAGAACACGTGCAGTATCAGGCAGTGATTCTTTAATACCGATTTGCGATCCTGATGAAAGGTACGTCGTACCAATTCCAAGGTCCCTTGCGGCAACTTCAAAGGCACATCTTGTTCGCGTACTGCTTTTTTCAAAAATAATTGCGATGTTTTTTCCTTCTAGAATTTTATGTGAATAGCCTGCTTTTTTACGGTACTTTAGTTCCGCAGCGCAATCCAAAATTGTTTGAATTTCTTCAGAACTAAAGTCCAAAAGTGTAAGTAAGTCTCTGCCTTTTAAGCTCATTTCAGATCTCCTACTAACCCTTGTTCCATAAGCTTATAACTAGAAACAGAATATATTCAGGTTTTTACAAGCAGTTATATTTTATGATTTCAATAGCATTTGATAACAAATCCATAGGGATATTTAAAGCAGGTAAAAGCCTAATACGGTTATGTTCCGCAGTCAAGCAAAGGACACCATCGGATATACATTTATTAACAACCTCGATCGCAGGTTTGCTCGTTTCAAATCCAACCATCAGACCCATTCCGGAAATAGAAGTAATTCCTTTTACATTGGATAAGCTATTAAAGATAAAGTCTGACTTTTCTTGAACTTCGACAAGCAACTCTTCGGTAATACGCGAAAGAATACTAACTGCTCCCGCACAGCATACAGGGTTCCCGCCAAAAGTAGATCCGTTGTCGCCTTTTTGGAAAATTGTCTCAACTTTATCTCCAAATAAGCAAGCGCCAATAGGGAGACCTCCTCCAAGACCTTTGGCGGTGGTAACAAGATCTGGCTGTATGCCATAATTCATATAAGAATATAATGCTCCAGAACGTCCATTCCCACTTTGAACTTCATCAATGATAACGAGAATATCTCTTTGCTTAGCATAATCAGCAACTCTTTGCAGGAATTCTTTTTCCAAAGGGAATACTCCGCCTTCACCTTGAACGCATTCCAACATAACGGCAGCGACGTTATCGTTTTCCATCAAGCTCTTCATCTCATTGAAATTATTAGGATGAGAATATAGAAAGCCGGGCGTTAACGGCTGAAACAATTCGTGGTAATGATCTTGCCCGGTAGCCGCTAGAGTAGTAAGTGTGCGGCCATGGAAACTATTATATAGAGTTATAATATTAAAACAGTCATTTCCACGCTTATTTTGCCCATACTTTCTTGCCGCTTTTATCGCGCATTCATTGGCTTCAGCACCGGAATTACAGAAAAATACTTTTTTTAAACCGGTTCTAATGCAAAGCATTTCTGCAAGCTCAGCATCGGGACAAGTATAAAATAAATTTGAGGTATGTTGAACTTTTCTCAACTGGTTAATTACAGCGTTTTGCCATTCTTTATCCGCATATCCAAAAATGTTAACACCTATACCGGCTCCCATATCAATATATCGTTTATCACGACTATCATATGCGAGAGAACCTTCGCCCCTAACAATTTCAACAGGAAATCGGGCATAAGTATTTGAAATATATCTGGCATCCTTTTCAAATAAAGAGCTCATATTAACCTCCATAAATCATTGTTCCTGAACCCTCATCTGTAAGTAATTCAATAAGTATAGAATGCGCGACTCTCCCGTCAAGAATCGAAACGCGTGGCACACCACCTTGTATTGCTCTAATGCAACTGTCTATTTTTGGCAGCATACCTTCATTGATGCTCCCTTTTTCTTTTAATTTTTCTGCTTCCTGAACAGTTAATTTATGAACTAATGTTGTTGGATCATTTACATCAAGAAGAACCCCCGAAATATCTGTCATCATAATAAGTTTTTTACTATGAATCGCAACCGCAATTTCTGCAGCTGCAGCATCACCATTTATATTATAAGTTAATCCGTTAGAATCACATCCAATGCTTGCAATAACAGGAATATAACCGGCATTCAGCAGATCCAAGAGTATATTTGGATGAACAGCAATAATATCGCCAACATATCCAAGTTGTTTTGATTTTTGCTGCACTTCGCAGAGTTTTCCATCTACGCCTGATATTCCAACTGCCTTGCCATTATATTTCTGAAGAAGATTAACAAGTTTCTTATTAACTTTTCCGGCAAGGACCATCTCTGCAATTTCGATAGTTTCTTTATCAGTAACCCTAAGCCCATTAATAAATTTCGCTTTTTTACCTAACTTTGACATCATACAAGTTATTTCCGGGCCACCACCATGCACAAGAACAACTCTGATCCCAATAGACTGCAGCAAAGTAATATCTTCCATTACTTCGCTTTCAAGAATATCTGAAGTCATAGCATTTCCACCGTATTTAACAACAATGTTACACCCGCTGTATTCCTGAATATAAGGAAGAGTTTGTATGAGAATATCAGCAATATTGCTGTTTTTAAAAGATGAGTTCATGTTCTATAATCTCCGTTAATACTAATATAATCGTAGGTCATATCACAGCCCCAGCATGTAGCCGAATATTTTCCTTCGTTAATATTCGCTAATATTTCTATCTCTGGACGAAGTAGAATTTCCTTAGCGAGTGTTTCATCAAAATTTACGCCTATTCCGTTTTCACATACCTTAATTGTACCAATATCCGAACGAAAATATATATCAACGGCATCTGGATTGAATTTTTCACCTGAATAGCCCATGGCGCATAGGACACGTCCCCAGTTTGCATCACACCCAAAAATGGCTGTTTTAGTTAGATTCGAACTGATTATACTTTTAGCAATATGTGAAGCTTTTTGCTCGGATGAGGAATTTAAAACTGTGCATGTAATCAAATGCTTTGCACCCTCACCATCGGCAGCCATTGCTCTGGCAATGCGAGTGCATAAATCACGGAGCATGCTCTCAAAAAGAATAAAATCGTCATTCTCTTCTGTTATAAAATTATTACATGCTAATCCATTTGCTAATATCATCATTGAATCATTTGTGGATGTATCGCCATCAACGCTTATTCTGTTGAATGTTACATCACAGACATTTCTTAGTGCTTTATCAAGCATTGACGCAGAAATTAAGCAATCCGTTGTTAAAAAGCAAAGCATAGTTCCCATATTTGGGTGAATCATGCCACTTCCTTTGGCAATTCCCCCAATTGTTACAGTTTTTCCAGAGATTTCTCCGGAAATAGCAAACTCTTTTTTTCTAGTATCGGTAGTCATAATTGCAAGAGCTGCTTCATTCGAGCCTTCTGCAGAGTTTTCTAATCGCGAAACAAGTTCGGAAATATTATTTTCGATTTTCTCTACAGGCAAACGAACACCTATAATTCCTGTCGAGGCGACAAGGACTTGTTCATTTTCGATTTTTAATGCTTGGGCAGCAGCATGCTGCATTCTGAGAGCGTTCTCATTGCAATTAGGGCAGCAGGCGTTTGCTATGCCAGAATTTGCAATAAATGCGCATGCATTTCCAGCTATAATATTTTTTCGATTTAATTTAACAGGTCCAGAACATACGATATTTTTAGTAAAAATACCGGCACTACTGCAAGGATGCATAGAGAAAATGACCATTAAATCATTTTTTTCCTTGTTTGCTCTGATTCCTACATGCATACCTGCAGCGGTGAAACCCTTAGGAGCGCATACGCCGCCTTCAATATAATTCATTGCGCACTATGACCTCCAATACGCAAGCCAGTTGTTTCATCAATTCCCATAACAATATTCATATTTTGGATTGCTGCCCCAGAAGCGCCTTTACCCAAATTGTCAAATCTTGAAATTAATGTAATACGCTCATCATTGCCATAAACAAGTACTTCCATGTCATCTCGATCTGTGAATCTACTGGAGGAAAACATTCCTTTTTCATCGTCTTTTTCTTCGTAGTGCACAATAGGCCCGTGATATAAAGTTCTGTATATATCTTTAATTTGCTCAATTGTTCCGCTGATTTCCTCTTTAAATAGAGAAACTACAGTTGTCATGCCGCTAAAATAATTAGCTACAATAGGGCTGAAAATAGGAGCGTGAGTTAATCCGGGGATTCTTGTCATTTCTTTAAGGTGCTTATGATTCTGGTTCAGACCGTATATTCTTGGTGCGTTTAATGTGCCCGTCTCATTCGCAGATTCATATTCGCTGATCATTTTTTTCCCGCCACCGGAATACCCTGTTAAGCTGTAACAAGTCAGCAAGGAAGTACTTGGTAAGATATCTGCTTTTATTAAGGGGTAAATAAGGCAAATGAATCCACTTGCATGGCAACCTGGATTTGCAATCCTCTTAGCAGAATGAATTAAATCTCTTTGGCCGGGAAATTCAGGGAATCCATAAACCCAACCAGGCGATACTCGATGAGCCGTTGAGGTATCAATGATAACAACATCATTTTGCCCATCTATTAGAGAAACAGATTCTATTGCAGCATCATCGGGTAAGCATAAAAAGACAATATCTGCTTCGTTGAGAGCTTCCCTTCGCAAGTCAATGTTATGCCGTTTTTCGTAATCGATAGTCAGTAAATTAATATCCTCACGATTTTTCAGCCTGTCATGAATTCTCAAACCGGTTGTTCCCGCACTTCCATCAATAAAAACTTTAGTCATCGCAGCAGCCCATTTCTTCTTTATTTATTTTTTCAATATATTTCAATTCGTCAACTATAGCCTGATGTGAAGTACCTCCTACAGAGTTTCTTCGATTAACACAATTTTTAAGATCTATGGCATCATATAAATCTGAATCAAATAGTTCTGAGTGCTTTTTATAAGAGCTCAAGGAAAATTCTTCAAGTGTCAAATGCTTTTCAATACACTCGGAAACAATTTCCCCTGATATTTTATAGGCATTTCTGAATGGAACACCTTTTTTTACTAAGTAATCAGCAAGATCGGTTGCATTTATAAAGCCTTCTTTTGCAGCCAAAAGCATTCTTTCTTTTTTTACGGTCATTGTGCTTATCATTGGTGCTATAACGCGAAGGGAGTTTATAACAGTGTCAGTTGCATCAAAAATACACGCTTTATCTTCTTGCATATCTTTGTTGTATGTCAATGGAAGAGATTTCTGAATTGTAAGCATGGCTATTAGAGCGCCATAAACTCGCCCTGTTTTTCCGCGTATAAGCTCCGCAATATCAGGATTTTTCTTTTGTGGCATTATTGATGAACCTGTTGTATAGGAATTAGAAAATTCAATGTATCCAAATTCCCAGCTACTCCATAAAATAAGTTCTTCGCATATTCTTGAAAGATGCATCATGATAATGGATAAACTGCTAAGATATTCAATGCAAAAATCTCTGTCAGAAACACCGTCCATACTATTGCGTGATATATCATAAAAGCCCAAGATACTGGATTCAAAATCACGATCTATGGTATATGTAGTTCCAGCAAGCGCACAGCAACCTATCGGGGAGATGTTTGTTGTATTATATACATGTTTTAGGCGCTCTCTATCTCTAAGGAACATCATCGAATAGGCAGCTAAATGATGCCCCAAGGTAACAGGTTGAGCTCTTTGAAGATGCGTATACCCTGGCATGATATCATCAATCGTATTACGTGAGCAATCATTGAGGCAGTTAATTAAATGCTTTAAGCTGCTATCTATGCATATTATTTGTTCCCGTAAATACATACGGAGATCAAGGGCAACCTGGTCATTTCGACTTCGTGCCGTATGAAGCTTTTTCCCATCCTCCCCAATGCGCTCTGTAAGAATTTGTTCAACAAAAGTATGAATGTCTTCAGAGGAACTATTTATTTCAAGCGTTCCCGAATCAATATCTTGCAGTATACTTTTTAAACCTGAAATGATATTATCTGCCGATTCGCGCGAGATAATCTTTTGCCTTGCCAGCATCTCTGCATGTGCAATAGATCCTTTAATATCTTCGCGGTACATACGCTTGTCAATATTTATGGAAGAGTTAAAATCCTCTGCAATTTCATCTACTTTACCAGAAGCCCTTCCTGCCCATAATTTATTCATAAGCACCTCATAATACGTTTAAGGATGAACCTAAGATATAATCGCATCCTGCAAAGAATAAATCCTATGCAGGATGACAATATGTTATAACTTATTATTTCTCATGAAAAAGGCTGTATCCGCACTTACCGTTGTTTTTTTCTTTTACTACAGATTCAATTTTAATTGGGAGACCATACAAATTAATAAAACCCTCCGCGTCTTTCTGATTATAATCTGATTCTCCGAATGTTGTCAATTCTTCCGAATATAGGGAGTACGGGCTCCATACCCCCGCTTTAATTATGTTCCCTTTGTATAATTTCATTCGGACTTTTCCCGTTACAGTTTCCTGTGTTTTATCTACGAATGCAGAAAGGGCTTCCCGCAACGGTGTAAACCACATCCCATTATAAACCAATTCGCCAAATGTTATCGAAAGTTCTTGCTTTTTGTGCAATGTCATTTTATCAAGGCATACCGATTCTAAATATTCGTGTGCTTTGTATAAAATTGTTCCTCCTGGCGTTTCATAAACTCCTCGACATTTCATTCCTACAAGCCTATTTTCCACAATGTCTAACAAACCGATACCGTTTTTTCCGCCAAATTCATTCAGCTTAAGAATTATTTCTTTAGGGCTCAGAATTTCACCGTTCAGTTTGCATGGAACTCCTTGGTTAAATTCAAGCTCAATATATTCAGGTTTATCAGGAGCATCTATTGGAGAAACTCCCATCTCAAGAAAGCCGTTCTTTTCGTATTGAGGCTCGTTACCAGCATCCTCCAAATCCAATCCTTCATGGCTTAGATGCCATAGGTTTTTATCCTTTGAGTAATTTGTTTCACGGCTAATTCGCAAAGGAATGCCATGTGCTTCTGCATAATCAATTTCTTCGTCGCGCGATTTTATATTCCATTCTCTCCATGGAGCAATTATAGGCATATTCGGAGCAAAGTGCTTTATAGCAAGTTCAAAGCGAACCTGATCGTTTCCCTTGCCGGTGCAACCATGTGCAATTGCATCAGCATGTTCCTTATAAGCAATTTCTACAAGACCCTTTGCAATACAAGGACGTGCATGGCTCGTACCTAGTAGGTATTCTTCATACTTAGCACCAGCTTTCATGGTAGGGATAATATATTCATTAACATATTCTTCTTGCAAATCTAATATATAAAGCTTAGAAGCACCCGTCTTGATTGCTTTTTCTTCAAGGCCTTCCAGCTCATCATTCTGACCTACATTACCCGAAACAGCGATGACTTCACAATTATTATAGTTTTCTTTAAGCCAAGGAATTATTATTGATGTATCTAGTCCGCCTGAATATGCAAGTACAACTTTTTTAATATCCTTCTTATTCATATTTATACGCCTCCGATGAATTGTTTTCATTATTATTACACTAAACTTGCATTTGTCAAGAATATTATGCATAATTTTTCAAAATTTCAATACTAAACAATTTTATTGGAGCGTTTTGAGATTGCTTTGTCAAAATTGTTGAAAGTAGCAAATTTTGGGACCAGATAACAAATAATAGCAGTATTGAAGTGTACAGGGAAGATAAAAAATACAATATCTACTTCCATTTACGTATTATCTGGTGTATACTTCAGTTGCAAGTTATGTAAACGCTGTTTTACTGTATTATGTCCTTCCTTATTTAAGTAGTTTTTTAGGATATATAGGATATAATTTATATGGACTTATTGTTACCTGTCTGGAGATTTTTATGATAAACAAGAACTTGAATAAAACGAAAAAAACAAGACATAATTTTATAAGTATTGCTTCGTATATTTTAATTGTTGCATTCGCCTGCCTGCTGATTAGCCAAATAATTAGTATACACGGGCAAATGGAAGTAATTAATGATGAAAATGAGGAACTTACTGCTGAAATTTCTCAAATTCAACAAAGCAACGAAGAACTTCAGTACGGCATTGAACACAGTAGCGATCCGGATACTGTGGAAGATATCGCTAGAAATAAATTAGATCTAGTAAAACAAGGTGAAATCATATTTTATGATTCTAACAACTAATGCTCTTCCGTGCCTTGCTATTACCTAAAAAATTTAAATAAATATACATACGGGTATATTGAGAAAAATTTTTCGTATACTCGCTTTTATTTATCTCTCCTGAACTGTTAGATTTTTGTTTTTTACAAATATGCTTTTTTTACATTATCGGGATCTCTTTAGTTTATAATCATGTAATTATACAATGGTTTTTGGCAAAAATTTGGAGGTTTTATGAAATATATAAAAACAGTTTCAATGGTCGTTGCTGCCGCTTTATTTCTTTGCTCATTTCCAATATTTGCAGATAACTCCTCCGTTGATGCGTGCGCCGTTATCGGAGCAGACTGCACAGAGGGTGATGTCGAAAATGTTTATAGGGATTTTGGGGTAACGCGCGGAAGCGTAAAAGAAATAACTGTCACCAACGAAGAAGAACGCGAATTATTATCGGACTATATTGATAGTAGTATCATTGGCACAAACTCTATTTCTTGTGTTTATTTACAACTATCCGAAACTAATGAGGGTATTGACATTAAAATTAATAACATCTCTTGGTGTACAGAAGAAATGTATATAAATGCACTAACTACAGTCGGTATATCTAATGTTAATGTTATTATTTCAGCTCCCTATAGTGTCTCTGGTACAGCGGCACTAACAGGCATTTATAAAGCTTATGAGACCCTTACAGGAAAAGAGCTTGATAGTACAGCTAAAGACGCTGGTGCAGATGAACTTACAGTTACAGCGGAACTGAGCGATACAATTGGTTCTGAGGATTCGATTGCAATTGTAAACGAACTTAAAGAAATTCTAAATGAAACTAAGGATATGTCCGATGAGGAACTACGCGGGCAAATAATTAAGATTGCCGATGAATATAATGTCAGCTTGACAGAAGATCAAATTACCCAGTTAATATCTTTGTGCAGAAAATTAGAAAAAATGGATACAACTGAATTGTTGCAACGCGTTGAAGAAGCCAAGGAAACAATCAGAAAACTTGGCGAAGTCAAAGAGGATGCCAAGGGATTTGTGAATAAAATTGAAACATTCTTCAAACGCATCGCCAATTTTTTTGCGAACATACTTTCCTAAAGCTTTTTGTGACTTTGTACCCAGGGTGAATGATTTGCCCTGGGTTTAATCATGCTTTTATGTATGCACGTTCCATATCCATTCTTCCATTCTGCAGCTCTCTGAGCTCAGCTACCTTCTTGGCTGAATGCTGATATCTGTTGTTCAACAGGATTGCTACGCAAGAAATTCTCAGACATTTGTTGCTCAGACATATTTTCCGAATACATGAGATTCTGCATATTCTCTAACAGAGCGCGGTTAATATGGCGGATATTCTTGACCAGATGAATCCGCATCAAAATGACAGTGCTGGCCACTGAACCACTCTGTGACTAGAAAGAAAATAGGGTATCTAGTTAATTGCACAGAATCAATGACAGATACTGCGTGCACAATATCTGTCATTGATTCTGCGAGACAGCCGATAGTTATTAAAAACAATCTCTTCCAAACACGGAACTAACCGGATTATTTTGGCGTGGTCGTTGACAATTGGTATTAGAATTACTGCAATGGTCGTCCGTTTCACCAGAAGTACTTTGAAGTACGTATAAGCCGGGCATGAATAATATAGAATCAAAAGATTATGGATTAGTCATTCGAATTCCTCTTTTTTCAATGGAGATGGGGAATATCCCTGCATGTTGATTTATGTGGATATCGGCATTTGACAACTGCTGGGCTATGACTATACCTATGCGGGAGGAATCTTTTGCTCCAATATTCTCAATAAAATTCTTCCATGTAGAATGAAGAAAATTGAAAATATGGAGATGAATAGATACGGACTGTTTACCTTTTTTGAATAGACTTAGGATTTCCTTGCAATGCAGGATTAAGTCATAAAGGCCAACGAGATTTATTTTGAAAAAGAAGATAATAAAATCTAAAGTATGTTCGATGTGAAGGAGAAGGAAATCGTGAAAATGCAATGCATGGATAATATTTTTTATTGAATATTCGTTTTTTTATTAGGGTAAAAAATTTACTGTTGCGTGTACTACTATTTTATTCAATCATATATGCTAATTTAATAGCCGTAAGGAAAAAGCATGGAGTCATTATTCTAATAAACGGTAAAGAATTTTTTAGGAGGTAACTATTATGAAAAAGTGGGTTTGCCCGGTATGCGGCTATGTTTACGAAGGAGAAACACCTCCGGAATTTTGCCCGCAATGCAAATGCCCAGGATCTAAATTTACCCTTAAAGAGGACGAAATGTCTTGGGCAGCTGAACATGTCGTAGGTATAGGCAAGGACGTTCCTGCCGAGATAAAGGAAGGTCTCGAAGCAAACTTCACAGGCGAATGCAGTGAAGTTGGTATGTATTTGGCAATGTCTAGAGTTGCTTATAGAGAAGGCTATCCGGAAATTGGCGATTATTATTACAAGGCTGGACTGGAAGAGGCTGAACATGCGGCAAAATTTGCAGAAATGCTTGGTGAAGTAATTACCGATTCTACGAAAAAGAACCTTGAGATGCGTGTTGAAGCTGAAAACGGTGCTACAGCTGGCAAAACAGCGCTTGCTAAAAAATGCAAGGAGCTGAACCTTGACGCTCTTCATGATTCCATCCATGAAATGGCAAGAGATGAAGCACGTCATGGAAAAGCCTTTGCAGGCCTTCTTCATCGTTATTTTAAGTAGTAAACTATGATGTTACTTTACCTCAAATCTGTATAAACTTTGTAAGACACATAAATTGAAAGATGGTGCCATATTAATCTATTGGCATTATCTTTCAATTTTCATTTCATTTTCGGCCAGCCTTAGACTGCGTATAAAGACAAATTATTTCGTAATTTAGGAATCAAACCCAAATAATTTTTTTACCCATAAAATTATAGATTTTTTCTCTTCTGGTTGGAATGTGGAATCCAAGAATTTTTTTTGGCTGCAACAGTGTCCATTTTCTCTAACTTTATAGTAGTTTCCATCATTCTTTAGAATTCTTGCATTTACATCGTCAGCCAGAACAGTATTCAATATCTGTATAATTTGACGTTTTACGTCGACATCTAATATTCTACAAGCTACCTCCACACGACGAGTTAAATTTCTAGTCATTAAATCCGCAGATGAAATAAACAATTCGCAAGTTGAGTCTTCACGGCCAAATCTATAAATTCTAGAATGTTCTAAAAATCTTCCTACAATGCTTTTTACTTCAATATTGTCCGTCTCTTCTGGAATTCCTGTGCGAAGGCAGCAAATGCTTCGCAAGACCATATGTATTTCTACGCCAGCCTTCGAAGCTTCTGCGATTTGATCAATAACATCTCTTTCAGTGAGTGAATTCGCTTTAAAAACAACATATCCCTGTCTCCCCTTAGCTATCTCACGATTCAACCCATCAATAATATTTTTCTTCATACTTTTGGGAGAAACCCAAATATTGCTGTATGTTCCATTCAGGTTTCCAAGCCACATGTCTTTAAAAAATTTTTCGGCATCAATCCCTATACTATAATTTGCAGTCATTAAGCAAAGATCTGTATATTGGCGCGCAGTTTTTTCATTGTAATTCCCGGTACCGATTTGTGTAAAGTATTCCGTAGCACCATGAACTTTTCGTGTGATAAGGCATATTTTAGAATGGCATTTGTAGCCATTAGGGCCGTAAATAATATGGCATCCAGAGTTCTCGAGCTGTTCTGACCAATTAATATTGTTCTGTTCATCAAAACGTGCTCTTAACTCCATAATTACAGAGACATCCTTGCCATTTTCAGCAGCCATGCACAAGTATGATGCAATTCGTGAATTCGGAGCAAGCCTATAAATAGTAATTTTTATAGAAGTAACATAATCATCATCAGCAGCCGCTTTTAGTAAATCGAGGAATGGTCGCATACTATCAAAAGGGTAAAATAAGAGCCGGTCCTTTCGACGTATGGTTTGAAACATATTTTCAGAACCCTTATACCAACTGTAAAGTTTGGGTTCAAAATGCGGATATAACAACTCTGCAGCTACTTCTTTTGGGATCAAGCTCTCCAAGCTGAATGCATATTTCATATTTAACGGGCATTCGCAGAAATAAACTTGAGACGGTTTAATCTTTAATAGTCGCGAAAATTGAGATTTAATATTTTCGTTTTTTGAGCCTTGAATTTCTAGCCTTACAGGATTAAGACTTTTTCGTTTTTTTAGAAGCTTCTTCATGTATTGGCGATAATCGGTTTCTTCATCTCCAAACTTCTCTTCATAGAAGCTGATATCAGCATTTCTAGTAATTGAGAAGATGCGTACCGCCTCAATGGAATATATAGGAAATAGTTCCTGCAGAAAAGGCAGAATTAAATTTTCAATTCGAATATATGAGCCAGGGTGGCCTTTGATAGGTACTATATTTGGAAGAGAAGATGGTATTTGCAATATTCCATCAAGTCGATTTCCCTTTTTATTTATTAATTCTACATAAATGCATATACTTTTATTTTCGAGGTTGGGAAATGGACGCCTCGAATCAACTACCTGCGGTGATAATTTGGGTTCAACAAATTGTTCGAAATATTGTCGGAGCTGTTTTTGATGCTTGCTATCTAAACCAGAATAGTCTATATCTTTTAACCCTTTGTTAGCCAAAGCATCCAATACTTCACGGTAATATTTATCACGCAAACGAAGTAACGGAGTAACAGACTTAAATACACTATTTAATATAACTTCGGGGCTCATACCTGTTTTATTGTCGACATCGTCAGGATTTATTATAGAAATATCATATAAACTTCCCACCCGAACCATGAAAAATTCATCTAGGTTACTCGTAAAAATTGAGATAAATTTAAACCTTTCAAGCAATGGTACCGTAGAATCACCAGCTTCATCCAATACCCGCTGGTTAAATTTCAACCAGCTCAATTCCCTATTTTGTGTAATTTGGTAATTCCTATTGCCTGTAACATTTCCAGTTATATTTTCCATAAAAACCTCGGTATCCTATAAAAGCTTTGACTTAAATTTACGAATTTACTTTGTTATAATACTACTATACGTGTTTATGTTAAAAAAGATAATTTGTTGACATATAATAATTTAGGAAGTTATTTGTTTTGTTGACAATTAACAATTATTTCATTCTTTTTTTCTGGCTCCGGCTTGATTGTAATAAAAATATTTATTTTTTTATTATCACTTAATGAATAATAAAAAATTTTGATTATACTTCTTGATGAATAAAGCTAACTGGGGGAATAATATAATGAAATCTGAAAAATACATGTATACTGGGAAAGGTAATTTGCATCTTAATGATTATCCTACTAATAGCAAAGAGGATGACGTTGATAAGCAAGAAATTATTGCAAAATTTGAAGAAAATATAAAGGAAATTGATGATTTGCAGGAAGCTTTATATGCCAATGGAAAAGAAGGTATCATCGTAATTCTTCAAGCCATTGACGCCGCGGGTAAGGACTCGACAATAAAACGTGTCTTTAGCGGCTTAAATCCACAAGGTGTCACGGTATCGAACTTCAAGCAACCAAATACTGATGAGCTGTCTCATGACTATCTGTGGCGATTTAATAAAGTTCTGCCGCGAAGAGGAGAAATTGCGGTTTTTAACAGAAGCTACTATGAAGATGTTGTCACCGTATCGGTACATGATATTCAGAAGTCCTATTCTATGGCAAATCGTGTATTGGATGTACGAAAATCCGATTTTTTCAATATTCGATATAAACAAATTCAAAACTACGAAGAATATCTTTATGAAAATAGCTATCGGTTATTAAAAATTTTTCTACATGTTTCGAAAGATACACAACGCAAAAGATTCCTGGAACGGATCGATAAAAAGGAAAAAAAATGGAAGTTCAACCCTAACGATCTGCGCGACAGAGAATTGTTTGACAAAATTATGAATGCATACGAAAAAGCATTTGAAAATACATCTACAGAAACAAACCCATGGTATATAATTCCGGCAGATCAAAAATGGTATACCAGATATCTGTTTTCAGAAGTCCTATTAAAAACGATGCAGAACTGTGATACAAAGTTTCCTACTATCTCCCAAGAAACACTTGATGAAATGCAAAAATGCAGAGAAATCCTTATAAATGAAGGTCCGATATAATCTCTGCCCTTATTAATTTATAGCTCTATAATTGAAAATTTTCCGCAGCACTCTTGAATAGCAAAGGAAAGGGTCAGGTTTTAACCTACCCTTTTCTTCGTATGACGGGCATGCCGTCAGTCTGTGGTGAAATTCCACAAGGGGCGTAGTTGCCGACGAACCCCATAGCAACTCCCAAGGTTTGCACCGTGAGGGGCAGGCGAGAGGAAGGGATAGCGAAATCGTAACCTGACGAACAGGAACCTGATACAAGGCGCGCTTGGCGGATGAGCTGGCTAAGGACAGCAAAGTCCCAAAGGCAACCGTAACCCAAGCACGTAAATCAGG
>Ga0256404_1001468_pt1 | contig 56748 bp, 59 predicted proteins | sample RumenRJG_01DNA_FD_185990 | JGI IMG/M metagenome (GOLD analysis project Ga0256404, IMG submission 185990) | Bovine rumen microbial communities from Lethbridge, Alberta, Canada - RJG_01 | ecosystem: Host-associated > Mammals > Digestive system > Stomach > Rumen | place: Canada: Alberta | collected... | reverse complement strand
AATTTTCCGATAAAATTCCATTCGATTTCTACTCGTTCAGGTCTTACATCTCGCTCGTGTGTGCCGGGATGCTCTTTCTCCTTAACCAAGACCTTAGCGATGAGAGTCCGTGCGATCTCGGGAGTCAGCTTTTCAAAACCCTGAAACTTCTTCGCCGCCGCAATGAATGCTATTGCAGCCTTATTCAGGTCATCCACTGAACGGAATCTGCCTTTCAGCTCTTTTACCCGCTGCTGCAATGTACTCTGCTCTTCAGAATATCGTCCGCTCATCATGATGAAATCTTCCTCTTTGATGGTCCCGCTGACTCTGTCTTCGTAAAGAGCCATGAAGATCTTCTCAATCATCTGGAGGCGTCTTTCATCACCTTCGAGTTCTTTTCTCAGTTCTTCATCCTCAACACTTCCCGTCGTTACCTTCTCCATGAATTCTTCCTGGTTATTAAGGCAATACTCAAGCATTGCTTTAATTTTCTGTTCTACAATCACTGTAAGATCATCAGAGCGAATCGTATGCCCTGTGCATCCGTACTTCATTGACGCGCCTGAGCAACGAAACATGTCGTTGATCCTCTCTGAACGCCCTCTTGCATGGTACATGATCCTTCCACAGTCTGCGCAGTAAACAAGCTGCGTTAAAGGGCATAAATCTTCCTCCAGTGGGACCAGCCGTTTTCTATGCTTGAGAAGGTTCTGAACCGTCTGGAATGTTGCTACATCGATGATGGCTTCATGGGCGTTCTTGATTATTTCTCTTTCTTGATCACTGGTTTCTACTCGTTTCTTACTGTTGAAGGAAACCCTCTTAGTCTTGAAATTTACAACTATTCCAGTGTAGCTTTCTTCTTTAAGAATTCTGCAGACTTCCCTATCGGACCAGCCATAAGGATCATGGTTCTTTCTTCCGCTAGCGGTTCCCTCTATGTACCTCCGATATTCTGAAGGAGCAAGCACTTTATCCCTTCTAAGGATTGTAGCAATTTCCGTAGTGCCGTATCCCTCCATGTAAAGCTGGAATATCCTCTTTACCACTGGTGACGTCTGAGTGTCGATGATCCATCTGGTCCTGTCCTCCGGATCTTTCTTATAGCCGTAGGGCGCAAACACTGAAATCGGCTTACCGCTCTTGCTCTTTGACCTTAGAACCGCTTTCACCTTCCTGCTGACATCCTTCGGATACCAGGAGTTGAAAATATCGAGGAAGACGTCGATGTCGTAGGCATCGTCCGGATCTCCCTCGGTGGGATTGCTGACAGCGATGAACTTTACCCCATGCTCCGGAAACACAATCTGCGTGTACTTTCCGGTCTCCAGAAAGTTACGTCCGAGTCTCGACCGGTCCTTCACGATGACAGTCCCGATCTCTCCAGCCTCGATACCCTTCAGCATCTTCTTAAACCCTGGCCTATCGAAGTTCGTACCTGTGTATCCGTCATCTACAAAGAACTTCGTCTTGTAGAAGCCCTGCTTCTTTGCGTAGCGGGTGAGGATGGCTTTCTGCGTGCTGATGGAATTAGACTCAGCGTCATCCCCATCTGCATTTGAAAGCCTGCAGTAAAGTGCTGTGGTCTTTATGCTGTTTCCTGCCATTTCGGTACCTCCGTATCGCCGGTGCTCTTGTAAGCCACCCGCACCGTTCTTCCTTTCTTTTCCTGATCGTCTTTTACCCAAATCTTCTCAATGTAGGCATCGACGATCTCCTTTGTGAGCTTCTTTACCATTCCGGATTCTGAAGACGCCATAAGCTCTCCAACTTCATCTGCAGGGTTGCCACAGGCTGAAAGCTCATCCTTCAAGCCTTTCAGCTTCTCATTAAGTGTTTTCATTTCCTGCTGGTAACGGGTGCTGAGCGAGGTGAAGATGTCAGCCGGAATGATCCCGCCAACTTTATCCTCGTAGAGGTCAGAAAGCACATTCTGGATCTTCTGAAGTCTATTCGTCGCTTCGTTAATTTCATCCTTCAATGCTGCCCGTCTCTTCGCTGTCTCAATTCGGTCCTTCAATCCTTCATTCTGCTTTTCTCTTGTCTCAAGAGTCACTCTCCGGAGATCATCGAGGACTGCCTGCATCAGTGCATCATCCGTGATGTAATGCTGTGTGCAGCGTGTCTCGCTCTTCGAGTTCCGGTAACCAAGGCAGATCCAATAGTCCTTCTGCTTCATGTTTCTGCTCCGGACATGCGTCATGGATCTTCCGCAGTCTCCGCAGAAGACCTTGCCAACCAGCGGTGATGGGTCGATGCCAAGCGTAGAAATCTTACGCTTCGAATCACGGATGTCTCTCACCTTCTTGTAGGTCTCTTCGTCAACGATTGCCGGATGTGCTCCCGGAATATGTGACCATTCATCCTTGTCATTCCAAAGCATCCTGTGGTCCTTGTAGCTTACACGACGGCGTCTAAAGTTTATGAGCTCTCCGCTGTACTCCGGTCTGTCTAGAATTGCCTTCACGCTGCTGTAATTCCAATGTCCAGGTTCCTCCTGCTCGTGGTCCTTTGATCCTCCCCGCATGTGGGAAAGATCCAGCGGTGTCAGTACGCCTTCCTCAGTAAGAGTCCTTGCGATCTCTGCCATGCTTGTTCCTCCTGCGAACAGCGTAAAGATTCTACGCACAGTCGGAGCCGCCTCTTCATCAGGCACCCATCTACCTGATCCGTCCGGATTCCATTTGTAACCGAATGGCGGCTTGGTGCCTACCGGCTTTCCTTCCTGGTCGAGTTCCTTCCGAATGACTTTGATCTTCTTGGAAACGTCCCTGCTGTAAAGCTGGTTGAAGACCGCGATGATCGGTGTCAATGCAGCCTGATCGCTGTCATCGTCTTTCGTAGAATCGTAGTGATTGGTAACCGCTACAACTCGGACATTATGTTTCGGGAAGAAATCCTCAAGGTAATGTCCGCTCTCAAGGTAGTTACGGAACAATCTCGAAAGGTCCTTACAGAGGATGGTCCCGATCTTTCCGGCTTCAACATCTTTGATCATCTGCTGGAATGAAGGACGATCCGCTGCAGTTGTGCCGCTGATGCCCTGGTCGATGTACTCGGTAAGATTCCCTAAGCCCTGTTCCTCCGCATAGCTCTTAAGGATCTCCCTCTGATGAGCGATTGAGTCTGCCTCGCCTTCAATATTGTTATCCACTGAAAGCCGCATATAGAGGGCAGTCAGCCGCATGTCTAAAGCTTCTTTTTTCTTCTTTTTCATGAGCTCTGCCCTCCTTTCTGTGACCATTCATCACTCTGTTTTTGGCACATAGCAACCGGTATCTTCTTATAGATATATGGTCCTCATTTTCAGAAAAATTCCGGTGCTTCCTTCAATATCCATGGGATATTTTTTCTTGATGTCTACGCGGGAATATTAAAAATGCCCGAGGATTTCTCCCCGAGCATCAATGCCTCTTTTCAGAGGCTGTATGTTCTTCCGCTTATGATGTCGATGACCGTTTCGCCTTCACCGAATGCTGCCCGCATCTCGGAAAGCTCCTCGGCTGTTGCCGGCTTCTGGTTTCTCCGGTATTCTTCGAAAAATGCTGCGTTTTCTTCTGCTCTTGCTTCTCTTGTGGCGATGGCGCTTACCTTGTCGGTAATGTATGAAAGCTTCTCAAGCATGTCGTCCATCAGGACCCTGCCGATGCAGTTTCTTGCGACTCCGTACTTGTCGATCGTGATCCTGCCGGCGTTAAAGTCTTCTCTTACTTTTGCGAGTTCCTTCTCTGCATCCTTCTTCCAGTAAGCTCCAAGCTCTCCGCTAAGTTCTCTCTCAAATCTTGTCATCGTGTGCCTCCTTTGTGGCTGTTCTTTTCTTGTGTCTAACACATATATCACTCTGTGTCCGGTTTATATCCACCGCATATATGTGACAAAGATCTGATAAGCAGATTGTGTAAATTATGATCGAGATTTCAGGAGCTCATTCACTCTCTTCTGCACTTCTTTGTAAGAATAACCGAGTGCCTCTATGGCATTCTTTCTCTTCGCTCCGTTCCCGTACTTACCCTTGATGACATCTCTAGCCACGGTATCAAGAGCTTTCATACGGCTTTTCTCGTCCTGTACGTCATTCCTCGGACTTTTTTCTGGTACGTCATACCTCGGCGAAGCATAGCCTCGGATATAACCCCAGCCGACAGGAATGTTCCGTCTCCCAACAGCATCGTGTAGATTCCCTTCGATCACCGTGATCCGGCTGTTTTCAACCTTCTCAACCACTCCGATATGATCGGAATACCCGTTATTCGGCTGCGTGGCATCATCCCAGTTGTAGAGGATGATGTACCCAGGCTTCGGCGTGATGGTCCCCTCCTCGATCCAGATGCCTTTCTTCTTGAAAATCTCTATATGCTTCTCACATCCGCACTCGGTTCCGATCAAATCCGTCATTTGACTCACGATTGCCGCAGCAGATACCGTGGCGTCGCACCAGGAGTCCAAGTACTTCACTCTGTAGTTCCTGGCACGAGGTCTGTGGGCATTATAGATATCAATGATCTCTCTGTATTTTCCGTTTGCTTCCGAGAAACCGACCCAGCTTCTCATGACTTTTATAAGATCTTCTGCCGTTCTCGACATTTTACGCACCTCCATTTTTGCGCAAAATAATAGCTCTTCGGAAATTAATCCGAAGAGCTACATTAAAATTTCTGTTATATAATTTTGTGCTCAGAAGAGCTTTTTCATCACATATGTTTCCATCACGGAATCCACTGCCGATTCCGGTACATGAAGGATACTGGCTATTCTCTCTGCCGGCTCACCTCTTTTGATCAGCTGAAGAATCATGTTCGTATTGACCTTCTGTGATCTGCTCTCTCTTGTTCCATATACAACATCCTGCATTTTTCGTGCCCTCCTTACACAAGATATAAGGCTACTACAGGAAAATATATAAAACAAGACTTGACATATATATTCATAAGGTTCTCCGGACTTTCTGCCATCCGGAGAGCCCTGTCCCCTTCACGCAGAGACTAACGAGATAGAAGGATCACCTCCTCACTTAAGCTGCTTATAAACCTGGTTGATTCCCGTTGCCGCGAAACCGCTCACGATTCCAACAGCCAGAGCATTAATGATGTCGGCAGCCGGAAAATCCGGAATGACATACAGCCCAGCAACGCCAAGTGCTGCACCTGCCGTACCGCAGATCACCGGAATCCAGGTGTCCGGGACCTTAGCAGATGCCTTGCAAGCAGCGCCGATAAGGTAAGCGATGACCGTGATTGCAGCAACAGACGCGATACCAAAATCCATGATTCATTCCTCCTTCTTTTCTCCGTCCGGAGAGTTGTATGGCAGCTTCTGAACTGCCTGGTATAAGTTTTCTCCCGTGCCGTTCCCGCCGAGCGCTTTGTAGGGTTTGTAGAGGTACTCAAGGTTGTCTCTGTCATCCACAGATGCCCAGCCACGGGTAATAAAAAAGCTGCATGCGGTGTAAAGCCTGTCATGCAGCAATGCGAGAATTCCTTCCCGCAGAACGTCGTATTCGGTTTTCTTCATTCGGAGCTTCTTTACACACCATGTCAGGATTGCAATGATGATCGCAAAAAGCTCCTGTATCCAATACTTCAAGATCCAGTCCATATGCGTCACTCCCTTCAGGAAATAGTGGTCGTAGAAGGAAGCGTGACCGTTTGCTTATTTCCAGAGGAATCCTCCAGAATGAGTTCATTTCCTTCCAGTGTCAGTTTGTAGGTTGTGTCAGTAAATACGGCTCCCTCAGGCACATTGGTCTTCACGGAGTCGATCAGGCTGTTTACTGCCGTAACGATCGAGGCGATGATCTTGGCAGAGCCCTGGTAGTTTATCTTATGAATCGACATCGTAGAAATCCTCCGATCTCTTCACTGCACCAATATTCCTTTCTGCATAGGTTTTCAGATCAGTGATGATCCTATCAGTATCAAAGAGCCGGTCGGTCAGTTTGTATGAGGAAATATACGGGTCAAAGTACGAAAGGTTCTCTGGCTCGATGTAGATCGTATCTCGGACAGAATGAACGCAGGCGCGGCACTTGTCCGTAGCTTTGATTTCTTCCTCTTGGGTTTCTGCAAACCAGTGCTGATCATGCCAGTGGCAGTCATAGTAGCAGCCTGTATTACAGATCAGAATGTAACGATATTTCTTCGGCAGATTTTTGATTACGGAAAGGTGCCGATTGAACCAAAAGAACAGAACAATGTCGTCGTACATGCTGAAATCACCATTTTGCAGATCTTTCTCTGTAAGGCACCGGGTGACTGAAAGCGTAAGCGTGATGTCGCTATGTCGGCTCCTTGCTGCAATCGCCAGCGCATCGTCATTTATCGTGAAACTCCGAATGCCGAGAGCGTAGTACTTTTCCAGGGTCTCCAACGTGGCATTCCGGTGCATCAGGATGCAGAGAGGAAGCCCGAGCTGCTGCAGCGTTTTCAGGCGGATCAGATATTCGTCATAGGACTTTGGATACTCCTCGCGGAGCGGAATGTCTCGCCTGGTCGTCATGGCATCGTCCACGTACGCGGGCAGGTAAATGCAGCGAACATAAGGAAAAAGCTCGCTGTATCTTGCGAGCTTTCCGACATAGTCATAGGCAAAGTTGTAGGGAAGTTCATACTGTTTCATCGGAGTCCTCCTTATCCGTCAGCGTATAAGTGACCTTCATCGTCTGTGATGCATTCTTTGTGATCGGCGAAGACAGATTGTTGATGGTTCCGAGATACGCTGCCCGGAAAGCTGTCCGAATGCGGTCGTTGTCGTAATATCCGTCGTAGTGATAGGTGGCGAGCACCTTGTCATCGAGAAATGCCATGCAGGGATTTGCAACCGGGCCACCCGTTGTACCTTCTTCGGAGAAAGTTCCGTCCTCATAGAGGAAGCCAACCTTTGTATAAGTGGTTCCATCGACGCTGTAGTTGTACTGGTACTGAATGCCGCTGTGATACAGGAGCGGGCACATATTCTGGATCGTACCGTCGTTCTGCGCTTTGAAGAACTTGATGTCAGCAATATTGACAAGATCAATCACGTAGATGCTCTTGTTATCACTTCCTCTGGCATAGAGGTGGTTGTTCCGGACAATCATGGAGCCTTCAAAGCGATTGGTCAGATGGACGCCAGCAAGCGTGATCACCTGCTCAGCCTCAGCCGTAAAGGACAGATCAGAATACTTATATTTGGTCAGATAGATCTTGGCGTCGCCGGAGTCATTTTTCTCATCAAAGTGGTAATCATGATAGGTGTTTCCGTAATAGGTGTAGGTGTTGACCCGGTTATTCTGTGTGATGAAGTAAAGATATCCATCGTAGCCGGGGAGCCAGTACTGATAGGGATTATTCACGTTAAGCCCTTCATGGCTCGGAGGGTCAAGCGTCGTGACATCAATGGCCACCTTTGACAGGTCGTTGTAGGAAACATCATTTATCTTTGCCTGATAGAGGTCCCGTCTGCATTTCTGGATGGTCTTGCCATCTGAACGCATCCAGTAGACTTCTCCGTCTTGGATGAAGAAAACCCGGCCATTGTGCTCAAGAGATTCTTTGATATCCGTATCTGCTACGGAATCCATATAGAGCTGCCGCTGGAAGGGATTTGCTCCTGCATACTTATTTGTCAGAGCAACCGCTTTGATCGTTCCGTTTCCCTGGGCAGTGCCGAAATCCCAGACAGAGACATAGCCTGTATCCGTCGCATGGGATTCAATGGAGTTCAGAGATCCGCGCATCGGATCTGTGGTATTCGAATCCCGGTCGCCGTAGCCGACGAGCTTTGCCGTCGATGGGAAAGCCACATTGTCAGCGTTCTCATCGAGCGTATTGTTGAAGAGCATCAGGCCGCCGAGTGCATTCGTGGCAATCGGGAAGATGCTCTGGTTCATGGTTTTGCCCATCATGTTCTGGGCTGCAATAAGGTACTGAACCGCGTTGGTGACAAGGTTGTCCTTCTCGTATGTTTTCTCTTTCCTGCCGGTCGCGGCATCAAAGAGTTCTATCTTGGTATGACCTTTAATCATTCGGAGACCTCCTTCAAAAAGATCTGGATATCGGTAAGTGTGCCTTCCTTGTGGATGATGGCCTTTATCTTGATGGAGCCTGAGAGCTTCTCAGCCCACTGCTCCTTGGTGATTTCCTTCATGGCAGGACCAAACATTCCGTAGGATTCCTTCGTGGTATCTGGGAGTGTCCAGCCATTCTCATAAGACCACCAGGTCACCCCATGATCGAAGGAGGCAAGGAAGTTCACATTATTGCTGTCGCAGTCGGCGCTAACCGAGAGGATCTCCGATGCTTCTTCATCCGGAGACTCGATCTCCTCTGTAGAGGTCGTATCCTTGAGCTTCCAGGAACTTCCGCTGATCTCGATTTTGTCATGGTCATAGGTCATGACAGAGTCGTGAAGGACATCGTAGCGATAAAGGAACTTCACATTGCCGACGCTGCCGCTGATGCCACGAAGAATAGAGGACAAAGAAATAGCAGGAACATCGTCGGATATTCCTGCATTGTTTTGCTCTATCATGGCGATAGAGACCGCGTCCGTGTATGTGCGCCGGATGATCGAAAGATCTGAAGGCGTCACCTCATCCTCCGGAGAGATCGTGCCGTCCCAGGCGCCTTCACCGGCAAGACCCTGGCCGACAAGATAGGCTCTGGCATTCCCTTCATCAATGAAGAGCGATGCTCCGGACATTGAAATCCAGACTGCAAAGTTTCCCATCAGGTTTGCTGTCGATTTCCAGATGTACTGGAGATGGAGAAGGTGCGTCCCATCCTGCAGCGTTTCCACCGGGTAGTAGTCCTTGATCTCTTCGCCGTTCATGTAATAAGTGACTGTGACGATCCCGTCTGTATTTGTAACAAGGTTATCAGTGGCCGTCTCCGTTGTATCTATCCGGAGCTTGATCTCTGCATGGAACTCGATGTAGGTGGCTTTCTGCGTCGCATACTTTAGATCAATGATCTTTCCTTTATTGCCATCACCGATCGTGATCTCCTCTGCATTGACGTAGGAGTAGTAATAGATGCTGTCAGAATTCGTGGTCGACAGGAGTCCTGCGATGTTCTTATCAACCTTCGATTTTGCTGACACAAGCGCCGGGTTCTGCCCGACACAGGTCGCTTTGTAGGAGCCGTTATAGGTCCAGTCATACTTAGTGATGCAGGACTTCGAGCTCGTTCCAGCGATCCCTCCGGTGAAAAGCAGCACGTCGCCGAGGTCATAGACCGGGCTTCCGATCATGCTGATTTCCATCGGCACATAGGAAATGGTCTGCATGGCATTGAGGACCGCAAGGCGCTGCCTCTCGGTCACCTCAGCAAGTCCGTACTGCATGAGCGGGTTCTGGCCCATGTTGAAGGTGAGGCCATCGTCCGGCATCAGGCTATAATATTTCGTCGCCTGGTCCGCGATGTTCACGATGGAGAGTCCGGTGTACCGTGTGATGAAATCCGAGAACTTGCCTCCGGAGAATCGATGGCTCACATCGATCGTGTCCACGGGATCAGCGTTATAGAGCTTCAGGACCAGGGCACCCTTCCTGTCGATAGTCGCAAAGGTTCCAGTCGTCATGGCGCACCAGCTGATAAGATCCCGCCAGGTCTCCATATCATTCTCCGGATACACAGAGAATTCCTCTGTGCCGTTTGGCAGAGCTTCGACCTCTGACTTTTCCATGCCAAGTGGAACACCGCAGGCATTCGTCGCTGCAAGAAGGAAGTCGTAGATCTGCTTGGAGCCGTTGTCGATCTGGATCGTTTTATCAAAGCGGGCCATGTTGTCATAGGCTGTGATCTCGACACCGGATTCTCCCCAGTTGGCTTCGCTCACATGAAAGATGCCAAGAGGGATATCCTCGTAGGTGTGGTCCGGTAAGAGAAGGCCAAGTGATGGAGAAATCGCCATGTCATCGAGAGTCTGCCGCACAAACGGCATCTTCATGAACGTGACCTTGAGCTCCCCGATGTACACAGCGCCGATTGTAACGTTCGTATCATCCGAGCACTGATTGGTAAGATGGAAGGACCCAGAGAGAATGTTCTCGTCCGAGAAGGAAAGATCACCGGCTGTGCCGGTCATCCGGAATCGCTGCACCGGCTGCTTCATGGCTGTCTTGTATTGATCTGAAACGCTGTACATGGCAGCCTCCTTCCATCAGAATTCGTATAAATCAAAGGACACCGTGTATAGACCGTTGCTGTCCTTTAGCTTCTGGCTGTTCTTCTCAGGATCAGTCTTGAAATTCCTGATCCGCATGGTCCTGGTCTTATATCCTCGAGTCTTAAGGTCATAGAGCTTTACGGCAATGGAGTCTTGGTCCCGGAAGTTTGTGAAAATCGCAGCCCAGACATCGGAGCATTGAAACTCACAGGAGACTGAGAGCTTGTCATAGCGGGTAACAATCACCTGATCCGTCCCGGCCTCCGTCTGGTTAGTGGTTTCCACGACCGAGTAGGACTCCTGCCATTTCGACGGCCAGAAGAGCTTGGTGTCATCGAAGTAGATAGGAAAATCTTTCTTTAACATCATCTGCCTCCTGACCTGAAGTTCGTTCTCTGGTTTGCCTTCACGACGATCTCATCGATGCGGTCCTGGCCAATGTAGACCGGGATCACAATGGTTTGATTACCGCCTGCGGCAGCAACAGCTCCCTGCACGATCTGGGAGAGTCTGTCTGTACCGACCACAGCCTCCTCACCGGCTTCACCGCCGCCAAGGAACCTGCCGCCAGCCATGCCAAAGAGCGTCGGGCTGTTCAGGATATACGGCTCATCCATAGCCTTCCGATACCAGTCGACACCGAAGTGAGGTACCGATGGCGGGTCTAGAGAAAAGCTCCCTGAAATAGAAAAATGCGGCATTTTAAGATGTGGCAATGACCAGGAGAAGTTGAAGAAGCCTTTGATCTTCTCGATGGCACCATGCACGGCTTCCTTTGCCGCATCCATCTTTTCTGAAAAGGCATTCTTGATATCCGATAGCTTCGATCGGGCAGTAGATAATGCCTCACCGAGCTTGCCACCGGTCGTCTTGTTGATGACCTCAAACCCGGCCTTCCAGATAGACTTGTAGCCTTCCATCGCAGTGGTGATGACACCTTTGATGCCGCCACCATTCTGCTGAACCGTGGATTTGATGCCCGCCCAGGCTGTGCTGGTATTGGTCTTTACCGTATTCCAGGCATTCGTGATGTGATCCTTGATGCCGGTAAACACAGTCGTGGCACCAGTCTTCATTCCGTTCCATACCGTTGAGACACCGGTCTTGATGCCATTCCAGGCAGTCTCGGTTCCTGACTTGATCCCATTCCATAGCCCGGTAAAGAAGGTGGCAAGGCCCTGGCCGACTGTCTTTACACCGGAGCAGATGCCATCCCAGACACCGCCGAACCATTCCGTAATTTCTCCCCAGTGCTTCACGATTTCGACGACGGCAACAATCGCTGCAATGACTGCAGCAATGATACCGATCATCGGAAGAAGGCTGATGGAGCTGAAAGCGGCAAGTCCTGTGGACAGACCGCCGATTGTATTCATGAGTGTTCCGATGCCGCTCGTGATGGTTCCGAAGGTAGAGATCACCTTACCGACGCCTACCAGGATCGGTCCGATAGCTGCAGCAACGAGAGCTGCCTTGATAATGAACTGCTGCATGGGCTCGGGGATAGCCTGCCAAACTTCAGAGAACTTTTTCAGAGCTCCGGCTGCCTGCTCCAGCAAAGGAGCAAGAACCGTAGCGAGTGAGTTACCGATATCCGCACCGGTCACCTTCAGCTGGTTCATGGTCGTTTTGAACTTGTCGATCGGGTCCAGGGTGTCATTGAAGGTCTGCTCGACATTTCCTTTGAAGGAATCCATGCTGGAGGAGAAGCCATCAAAGGAGAGCTTTCCGGTCTGCATGGCATTGTAGATGGAAGCACCAGCCTTGGAGCCAAATAGATCGTAAGCTGCCTGGAGCTTTTCGGTATCTGACTTGTTGGACTTCATCGTATCGGAGAATTCCGCAAGCGCCTGATCGAGCGTCTTTCCATCCGATGCTGCATTCTTCATGGCCTTCTTCATACCGGCCATTGCCGTACTGACATCAAGACCGGACATCTCAACGTTTCCAAGGAACTGAGCCGACTGTGTCGCATTGAGTCCCATCGACTGAAGCTGCGCGGCATTCTGGGAAAGATCCTGTGAGAGCTTATCCATCGAAAGACCAGTGGCCTGGCCGACCGAGTTTAAGACGTCCAGCATGCCTCCCGCCTGGGAAGTATCCATACCGAAGGCATTGAGGACGGAGGAAACATTATCAATCGAGGTCGAGACATCTGTATCATTGATAGAGGCGAACTCTACGAACTGCTGAGATAGGTCCTTTAATGCGTCACCCGTGAGGCCAAACCTTGTGTTCACTTCGCCGATGGCAGAACCTGCCGTGGCAAAATCTGTCGGGATCGTGGTTGCGATATCATTCGCGGCATCCTGCATGTCTTTCAGAGCCTGACCGACAGCGCCGGTCTTGGTCTTTACGATATCAGCGCCTTCATCGACTTCATTAAAAGCCGCAAGAGAAGCAGCGCCAACTGCAGCAATGGGAGCCGTCACGTGGGTTGTGAGACCTTCACCGACACCAGTGATCTTGTCACCGACATCCTTCATTTTCTGACCGGCCTGCTGGAGCTGAACTCCGGCAACAGACCCGACAGACTTGTACTGATCCTCGAGCCCTTTGAGTGCCTGCTTGGTATCCTCGATCTCGCGGGTCAGAGCTTCCTGCTGTTTGATGGTCTCTTCGGTTTGAGGAGCATCCTTCAGCTGCTTTAAGGCATCCTGTTCCTGCTTCAGTTTTTCCTTGGTATCCTTAATCGCCTCGGAGAGATATTTCTGCTTCTGGACAAGGAGGTCGGCGTTGCCCGGATCGAGTTTCAAGAGCTTATTCACATCACGAAGCTGGTTCTGTGTTTCCTTGATGGACTTGTTGACGTCCTTTAAGGCGTCAGAGAGTTTTGTGGTATCGCCGCCGATCTCGACAACGATACCCTTAATACGGTCTGCCATGCTGACCTCCCTTCTTTAATCAACAGAATTTAAAATGCAAGCCTCCTGCAGTCAGCCCTTTGCCCTGGCACACCATAAAAATACCGCCCTGACTTATATTCAAGTCACGAGCGGCATGATGAGAGCTTGCGTATTCCTTTCCGGTTTCAAGACAAATAACCTTTTTCTTAGGTCTGCCGACTTCCCGTTTCAATACTCTGCTTCTATGCAATGAATTTTCTGATGCGGTACACCATTCCAAATTACTGACAACATTGTTTGATGGATTACCATCCTTATGGTTGACCTGTGGTAATCCCATTGGATTGGGAATAAATGTTTCGGCAACCAATCTATGAACCAATTTCTGTTCTTTAACTTCATCAATACAAAACTTAACCTGTAGATAACCATGATGAACATTATTAGTCCTGAGAATGTGTTGCTTAATACGATAAGGTCTCCAGCGGCCATTTACCCACCTGGGTTCATTCCTTATCCTTCCCATATTGCTGGCTTCATAATAGCCTTCATATCCAGGTATCGGTTTCCAGACTTCTTCCATGGATTAAAACCTCCCTTCCCGATTAGGTCATCAAAAAAGGAGCTCCATGGCTCCTAAAAATATGAAAAAAACACCAGCCGTTTTTACGACTGATGCCTAATAGAATTTAAATTTATCAATTTCGTGGAATAAAAGCATGATATTACCACGCATCAAAATCATCCTGAGTGGCTACTTCGCAGTAGTCCCCATTCGCATCGTTATCAGCTTCCGTCATACAGTCATAGACCATTCCCTCTGTGACGAGGGATAGGTCCTGGATCGAGAAGCCCAACTGCTTACACCGTAACAGATACAGTGCAGTCGTTATTTCCCGGTCAGTTGGGCGTCCGCTTTTTTTGTTTCGACTGTTGTGATCCTGTTACCGAGGTAGAGAGTCACAAACTGCTCCAGGCTCTCGAGAAGGCTCATACCATCGAACTCTGCGGCCCAGTGGATGAAGCTGTCCATCGAAAGACCAGTGAGCTTCTGCTCTGCCTGCCGGTTCATGATATACCCGAGCTTCGCGCCGATCAGGGTGTCCGCCTCAGTTCCGGACAGGTTGTTCAGCTTCATCATGAGATCCTCACCAAAGGTGGTGCGGTAGAAAATAGCTGTTGCGCCGTTTGCTTCGAAAGGCAGGAGCTTTTTGCTCCCGTCCTCCATCGTCATTTCGATCTCTTTCTTCATGTCGTTTCACCGCCGCTTTCTGTGGTGCTTGAAGAAGTATCCGTCTTTTTCACAGGCAGGTGAACCTCATCATACCACGCGTTGTAGGTTGCCTCTTCTGTCTCAGAGCAGGTATCCGCCTTTACGATGTTCGCATCAAGCTCCTTAGAAAAAATCGTAGACGCGTCTATCGTGAGGCTCTCCGTCTTCACGGAGATTTTATCTTCCTTCGTCTCTCCCTCGATATCCGGACGGCTTGCTGTACAGTTATAGAGGACGTGGCGGATGTTCTTCTTGTCACCCGCAAACTCGAAAAGAAGAGCAAACGGAATCGGAACGGCATCCGCATTCTCCACCAGGACTCCGTTAGCATCCTTGATCTCACTGAGGACGGAAGTCTTGAAGTCTTCCGGGATGAGCGCCGTCTCGAGATCACCGTTGTAGCCGGTATTCGAGTTCGTCACATAATACTTGATGTCATCTGCATAGAAAGGCTCCTGCGAACCCTGTGCAGAGAACTTCACAGAAACAGCACCAGGCCATCTTACAGGCTTTTCAAATGTTGCCGTGCCGTCGGCTGCAATCGTAGCCAGTGCGTAATAGACGTTTTTAAGGCCGTACCTCACCTTGTTTGTTTTTCCCATCACTGCCTCCTCATAAAGTCAGTTCGTAAAGGACCTCGTACATCTTCTCGGAATCGATCCACGTTTCGGATTTCTCCCAGTAGACTTCGTGGTCAGTAAATATAGCTTCTATCTTTTCCTCAAGCTCCGGGTCTTTCTTATCGGTATAGAGCTCCACGTTGACGAGCGGATAAGATGAATACACGATATTGTCTGCTGCAAAGTTATGCGACCCGGGGTAAAGGAATATTAAAAAAGGAGGGTCCGGTGACTCTCCTTCAGCAAAATGATTGTAAGCAAGAGGGAGGTTCGCTTCCTCAAGCATTGAAACGATATCATCGTAATTCATGGTGCTCCTTTCTCAAGAGCCTCGGAGATGTCCTTCTCCAGTTCTTTTATGCCTTCCTGCTCTGCAGGAGCGATATGCGGGATGCCGTCGACTCTTCCTCCGCCCCGCTTCGCATGGCCGTTCTCCAGAAGATGGGTCAGCTGGTATCTTCCGGCATGGACCGTCATGACGAGCTTCTCGTGGTTTTCCTCGGTCTTTGTGACCTTCCATGACTTTTTGTATCTGCCGGTCTTTACCGGAGCCTTGTCCTGGATCTTCTTTTTAACATCCTTAGCGACCTTCTCGACGGATTCCTTCATGGCATCAGTCGAGAGGTCACGGTACTCTTCGAGTCCCTTCATGATCTCTTCACTAAGCTGATCCGGTTTTATCGTCTTGCTCATCGCTTCACCCTCTCGCAGTGGAACTTTAGGCTCCTGTGCCTGTATCCCATCGGATTCACATAGAGGATGTTGTAGAGCTTTCCATCGGCGATGATCCGGTAACTGTCGGAAGTCACCAGGGACAATGCCCTGCACCACCTGGTCGTGAAATCGATGGTCTCTTTAGGATTGGTAGTTCCTGCCTCATCTGTCTCGTTACCGGAGCCGGATGCCGTTGCCCAGCAGGTGATGTAATCCGCCGTCGAGTTCGTATGGTTACCATATTTATCTGTCTCCACGGTCTGCTTCTGGAAGGTGATCCGGAGGTTTAATGCAGCAATATCCATCAGAAAGCCTCCTTGCGGATTCCAAAGAGGATCGAGCGGAGCATCAGTGTAAGGTTGTGAAGGTCTGCGTCCTCGCGGTGCTCATACAGGTACCCTATCGTATAGAGGACTGCGATACGGACAGCCTTCTCGTTCTCTTTCAGTTCTGCCTCGTCAAGCCTTCCGGTATCCATGACAAGCTGCTCGGCATTCAGGATCAGATGCTCGATGTACTCGTCATCATCCGGAAAGTCCACGCGGAGATACTTTTTTGCTTCTTCAAGGGTGACTATCATAGAGACCTCCTACTAGAAATGCAACCTACTAATGCCCTGACTTCTCCTCTCCTATGGTTTAAACTATCCATTGAAAGGAGGTGATAAATATGAATAACGAAAACATAGTTCCAGACCTGGATGAACGTCTTGGAGATATTTACCGCAGAATACGTTACTCTGCTGAATGTCTTGAGTGTCTTGAAGGAGACAATCAGTGTGATCTCGAAGGAATAGCGGAATATGAAGAGCAGGAAGAATTCGACCGTTTCTGGAAGAATTCCCATGCACGATTCCGTATGATGAAGCATCAGATTGATGACCTTCTTGAAGCCGCTGATGATCTCGGTAAATACTGGCGCGGAGAAGAATAGGAAATCGATACATTGATTTCAATGTAAGACGGCATCGTAATGATGCCGCCTTTTTCACGATTAAGCCGAAGCCTTCACGGTAAGAAGCTGTACAGCCTCAGGAAGGACGAGCTTGCCGTCTACTCTCTCCTTGGCAACATAGCCGACCATGCCGTTTCCAGCGAAGAGCTCACGGAGCTGCTGGAAGGAACGTGTACCACGATCACCGATGTTGTAGTAGGAGAAGTCACCGAAGGCGATGGCGTTCTTGCCTGCCTCAAGAGCTGGGCAATAAGCAGAGGTGTGAATGGTATATCCGCACAGTCTGTCCGGCTCACCTGCTGTATAGCTCGGCTGCCAGATGTATGCCTGGTTCGCATCCTTCAGCTTCCGGAGTGCCGAAAGAGTGGAGTCGTTCAGGATGAACGAAGCCTTCTGGCGGTACGGACGCTTGAGGGAGTAGATGAGCGTGAGGATATCGTCACTCGCGAGCTTGCCGGCAGTGACTTCCACAGACTTCTCTCCGCCACCCTTATCAGCAAAGATACCGAGCGGCTTGCCCTCACCATCGCCATTGAGGAACGCATCCTCTTCTGCGTTGCCGAGTGCCTTGCCGAACTGGTCGATGATGTAGCTCTCGAGGTTGAAGGCGTTGTCGTACAGAAGCTCCTCTGTGATCTTGATCGCCACATGGAGCTTGTGCGCATCGAGCATGATCTGATCGAAGGTCGCATCTCCGAAGGTCAGTGCTCCGCCCTCTTCGATCCATGCAGCAGCCGGCTTTGTTGCGGCGATATTGATCTTGTGCTCACCAGAGGTAGTGATCTTCGTAGCAAGCGGACGGAAGATGTTAGCTTCCTCGAGCTTCTGGATAAGACGGTGGTCCCACTCTTCCGGCACCAGGTATCCGCCGTTTGCGTCATTGCCTTCCTCCAGAACATCCGTGATCTGGTGGAAGTTCGTCCGCATGGCTGCGAGGAAGTCCTGTGCATACTGATGGGATGCTCTGCCAGTCATCGGCTTTCCGTCATCAGCCATACCAGGCTTCGTGGTGATCGGCTGAGAGGTCGGCATCTTCAGCTTCTTTTCCATTTCGGCAAGACGCTCCTTGCGTTCAATCTCCGCAGTAAGGTCGTTGATCTCCTTCTCCATCTTGTCATACACTTCACCATCTTCAGCGGACATTGTTCCGTCCTCAGTCGTGTGTGTATCGAGAAACTTCTTTGCAGCTTCCCATGCGGTCGCTCTTTTCATGTAGAGTTCCTTAAGTTCCATAATAAAATCCTCCATTAAAAACTGTCCTTCATGGACTTTAGTCTTTCATAGCAGTCAGCTGCCATGATGCGTTTCTCCTCTTTCTCCGGCGGTACCGGGGTAAGAGGGTGTTTCTTTGCATAATCAAGTAACTGGTTCGTGACGCTCATCTCGAAAGGACGCTCCTGGAACATCATCCCTTCAGCAGAGTCTCTCTTCTTTTCAGGATCGTCTTCATCCGGCTCTTCCTCATCGGGATTTTTCTCTTCCGGCTTCGTGCCGATCGTCACGGCTGACGGGGTGTCCCTTGTGATGATGGAATCCGCAAAGCCAAGCTCCACAGCTTTCTTTGCATCCATCCAGGTCTCATCTTCCATCAGCTTCGAGAGCTTGTTCCTGGAAAGGCCCGTCTTTTCCTCATAGGCATTGATGATCGAGTTCTTAACTTCGTTCAGCATATCGATTGCCTTCTCAAGGTCTGCGTGATCGCCCATCGCTACAGTAGATGGATTATGGATCATCAGCATACCTGTTGGACTGATCTGTACATCATCACCTGCCATTGCGATGACGGATGCAGCTGAAGCCGCAAGGCTGTCGATCTTCACTGTGACCTTACCTTTGTAGTCACGGAGCATGTTGTAGATCTGTGCCGCCGCAAAGCAGTCACCGCCGGGAGAATTGATCCAGACTGTGATATTGCCCTTCCCTCCGTTCAGTTCATCCCTGAACATCTGCGGAGTGATGTCATCTTCAAACCAAGTTGTCTCGCTGATCGCACCGTTAAGAAAGAGTGCCCTTTCCTCCTGCTCTTCTCCTGCCTGATCCCGCACTCTGTTTGTTACCCATTTCCAGAACTTCGTCATCATCTTCCTCCTCACTCTGTTCTGTGTTTTGTTTAAGCCCGTATGCCGCGCCCACATCTTTCAGTGGCGTCATCGTGCCGTTCACCATGTATGTATTGCCGCCTTCCGAATCTGGAATACGGTCAAGGTCTTCTAGCTGCCTAACTTCATTCACTGACATGAAACCATTATTAATTGCTGTCGCAAATCCCTGCATTCTGGAAGCATAATCACCCCTAAGTAGACCGTTTACCTGAAATCGTATATAGTAATTTTTCTTTTCTTCCGGTTTTAACAGAGATCTCTGCATCGCCTGTTCCCATCTGACGAGCCATGGCTGGAGCGTGTACTGCACGAACTCCAGGCTCTGCTCCTCGATGTTGGAGAAGGTCGCATGTTCAAGATCCCCTATTAAATGAGGCGGTATCCGGAAGATACGGGCTATCTCGTCAAGCTGGAACTTTCTCGTTTCCAGAAACTGCGCTTCCTGCGGATTTACCGAGATAGGCGTGAACTTCATGCCTTCCTCGAGAACTGCCACCCTGTTCGCCCTGTGGGAGCCACCGTAGGCTTCTTCCCAAGCCTTGCGGACGCGCTCGGGATCTTTCAGGATGCCGGGATGCTCAAGCACTGCTCCGGGATTAGCTCCGTTTGCAAAGAAGGATGCACCGTATTCCTCGCAGGCACTCGCCATGCCGATGGCATTCTTAGCCATTGCGATAGGACTGTATCCGACAAGGCCGTCAAAGCCAAGACCCGGTATATGGAGCACTTCCTCCGGGTGAAGGATCACGGAGCCGGTCTTCATCGTGTTCGCCTCGTCCTGGTTTTTCTGATATTCGTAATAGATCCTTCCCTTGTCATCCCGGTCGACCTTCATGCGGTCCGGCATCAGCGGATACAGAGCCACGACCTCGCCCTTGCCGTTTCGGATGATCTGCGAGTAGGCATTTCCATAAAGGAGGAGATGCGTCATCATCGTCTCCCGGAAGGAAAAGCTCGTCATCTCGGGGTTTGGCTCATCATGAAGTAAAAGATACAGAGGATGATCTGTGGCTCGCTCCTTCGTGCCATCATCCTCGTATCGATACGTGATAAGCGGAAGGCCGGCGACTGCTTCTGCAAGCACCCTCACACAGCAATAAACGGCGGTTAGCTGCATCGAAGATCGCTGCGTTACTGAGTTACCAGAAGTGGTTCTGCCGATAAATGGTCTGTAGGCATCACCCGCCAGACTGTCTTTCGGAGATTCTCTGGACCGGAAGATTCTGCTAAAAATACTCATTCATTACCTCCTGCTGAAAAATATGTATGTAAAAAAGCAGGGCATTTCTGCTCTGCTTTGAATCTTTGTGTTTTCTTAAAGGCTTATGCGCTCGCCGGTTAAAATGTCTACCACCGTCTCGCCTTCGCCGAAGGTCGCCCGCATCTCGGCTTTCTCTTCCTCGGTCGGCCCTTCGTAGTTCTTCCGGTACTCTTCCAAGAAGGCTTCGTTCTCGGCCTTTCTTGCGGCTCTGGTGGCCTCTCTGTCGGCCTTGTCGGTTGCGTGCTCGAGGATCTCAAGCATGTCGTCCATCAGGGCCCTTCCGATGCAGTTCTTTGCGACCCCGTTCTCATCGATCGTGATCTTTCCATCGTTAAGCGCCTGCTTGATCTCTGCGATCCTCCGCTCTGCATCCTTTCTCCAGAATTCTCCAAGCTCCCCGTAAAGCTCTCTCTCGAATCTTGTCATTTTGTTTTCCGTTTTCTTTAGGTGTTTTCCTTGTTGCATGTGTATATATCACTCTAAAACGGAGATATAGCCACTGAATTCGGAGGCATAAATTCAACAAATATGTGCTGGTGTATCTGTGTATATTTTCAAAGGGAAAGCTCCGTCTCCGGAGCCCTTCCTGCTTCCTTTAGTCGATGGTGAAAAGGAATCCATGCTTCTTTTCGAAGCTCGGCTCCTCGTCGCCTGGCTTGTAGGTCTTCATGCCGTTCAGCTCGATCATGCCGTGGTTCTTGGCTCCGGCCTGCTCAAATCTCCAAATGCTCTCAAGTGCTGAGGACCAGGTGCTTGTGAAGGCGAATTCCTTAATGCCGTAGGTCTTGAAAATCTCGAGGATGTGGGCTGCATCTTCGTATGTTCCGTCGAGGTCGATGTAGTCGTTTTCTCTTTCATTCATCTCGGTGTAAAGCCTTGTAAGTCTTCCGTACTCGGCGCCCTCGGCTCTAACCTCTGCGAGGAGCTCCTGGTATGCTGCTCTTGCCTTCTCGCCAGCTTCCTCGGTCTTTCCAGCTGCTTCGTAAGCCTTTGTGATCTCTTCGTATCTTCTGTAGTCTTCTTTAAGGTTTCTCATTTTCGTTTCCTCCTAAGTGGTGTATGTGTTTTCCTTTTTGTGAGTCTATATATCACTCTGGAAAGCACATATATCCACTCAATTCGGAGTCATAAATCCACCAAAGATGAACGCTAGGAATTGTTTAATTTTGCACTTATTCGCCTCTCCAATGTGCAATAAATACAATCACCACTGCTAAGAGAATAACAAGATATAGAGCGCCGATGCCGATCAATATTCCCAATCCTATCCTGATTAAAAGTCCCATGAATACCTCCACTAAAAAAGGAGCTTGCACATTAAGCTCCTTCGTTAAATGCTATCTTATGTCCGGTGGTTGTGTATAATTTCGATGATCTTCTCCTGCTGATCTTCCGGAACACCGATGGCTGAAAGCGATTGCCTTGTCCCGCAATCCGGACAGATCAGCGTCTCATTGTCGATTCTTGAAAGCGCTGGTCGATCCGTATAGGTTCTTCCGCAGATCGGGCAGGTTCTTGTTACTGCTGTTTCCTCTTTCATTTGATCGGCCTGAATCCTTTCTGCTTCCAGGTTCTTGCCTCTGCCTCGAGAAGGTAGTTCTTGTCGAAACCGAAGTCCTCGTAACCCTTCATGCAGGTATCTACGTAGTATTGTGTCGGAAGTCCAAGTGGCCGGTCCTCATGCATGATGTAGATAAACGCGGTCCGCTTTACCCGCTTCCCATCCTCTGGAATCGTGATCTCCAATTCCTTCTTGTAGTAGAAGGTGGGACAGCCTTCGTACCGATCCAGTCGCTTCTCGTCGGCAGGTGTTACCAGGAACACCCCGACCGGAACCTTGCCACCATCCTTCTCTTCGATCGTGAGGTAGGCGCCGGTCTTCGAGCCTTTGTAAAGAAGCTCGTATCCTGAAAGCTCACCTGAACCGATCCATTCCGATCGTGGGCATCTTGCAGCCATCTGCCGAAGGTTTAAGTTTGATCCGTAAGCCAAGTAGTATCTATTCATTGTAATCTCCTTCCTGAAGGGGATACCCTTCTACCACCGAAAAGCCGGTCTCTTCCGGCTGTCTCGGTAGAAGGAGGCTGTCTCCTTCAGGCCCTTCAAGCGGCTGTAGCCTTTCTCCAGGCTGCGTTTCCGCTAAGCTCCTTAGTAAGAAATGTTCTTGCGGTTGAAAACTCCTCGCCGATGAATCCAAGGCGAAGGAGCCAGGTTCTCATCGCGTATTTGTCGTTCTCGCTCTGCTGCGGCTTTGCGCTTGCGTTTCTTACCTCTTTAGCAAGCTCGCTCATCCCAAGGCAAAGCTGGATGTAGGTCTTAATCTTTCCTGCATGCATGGTCCCGTTGAAAAGTCTGAACTCGACCGTTCCCTTTGTGAAGGTGGCGTGGAGGTTAAGCATGTGGTAGCGGCTCTGGTTGTAATGCTGGTTTCTTCCGTAGCTTGCGCCCTGTGTGTTGTACCAAGTGTCTGCGAGATCTGCCATGGTCTCCGGCTTTCTTCTGTTAAGCTCGTGGAGGAAATTCGGGTCAACTGTCCGGCAGTAGCGGCTTGTTCTTCCTTCGTCGATCCCAAGGGCTCTGATTAGGAGCTGCTCGTGGCTTGCCATGATGTTCGCAAGGTTCCTAAGGGTCTTTGCTGTGTGGCCCTTCGCTCCGATGTGAACGTGGATGCCGCAGCCTCTTTCGGCTGAGCTCTTGGCGCCGGCTGCTCTAAGCTGTCTTACGAGCTCCTGCAGGTTTTCGATGTCGTCGTAAGTAAGGATCGGAGTTACCAGTTCGCATTTCTCTGCGTCCGGTCCGCTGATGCTTACGTCTCTCTGGAATTTCCATTCTCTTCCCTGTGCGTCCCAGGCGCTGTAGGTGTAGTAGCCGTTTCTTGCTGCTGTGTTCTCGTACCGTCCGGTTCCGAAGAAGGTTGCTGCAATCTTCGCTGCCTGGCTTCTCCGGATGTTGTTCATCTCGATCTCAACCCCAATGGTCTGCTTCTTCATGTTCGTGATCTGGTTCTCTGTGTTCTTCATGGTGGCCTCCTTTTTGGCTCGTCGTTTTCTTTTTGTATGTGTATTTATCACTCTGAACGAAACATATATCCACTCAATTCCGAGCCATAAAACCACCAAAGATACACGGTAGAAACTGTGCAGTTTACACCTTCTCGAAGTGATCGATTCCAAAGAGAAGGTTAAGGGACGATCCATTGTCCCAGGCAACTTCTATGTCGCCTACGTCATCGACTCCCTTGACCGTACCTTCTGTTCCCTTGGGAGGCGCCTGGATATCGTCCATCTCAAGAATCCTAACTCTTGTGCCGGCAGGATATTCCTTCCGGAGGTTCTCCACTGTCTCTCTACTTGGAATCTTCATTTTCTTATCCTTTCTAAATCACGATGAGCCCTCGCTCGTCGTAAACAGAGCTGCCATCCTCATGCCGGATCGCTCGATCCAACGCCATGACCGTTGCCACGGCTGAATCGATCTTCTCTGTCGATTTCTCTTTATCCATCTTGATGTTACCGGCTGGGTCCTGCCGAACATACACGTTATCCATCATCCACCTAAGGACCGGATTACCGCCATGCGCGATCCGATGCTCAAGGACCAGCTTCATGAGCTCCTTAGTGGGCGGCGACATATCTTTGTAGCCTTGCCCGAAGGGAACAACCGTAAAGCCCATACCCTCAAGGTCCTGGACCATCTGCGTCGCTCCCCATCTATCGAAGGCGATCTCCATGATGTGGTACTTCTCGCCTAGCTCCTCTATGAACTTTTCGATAAAGCCGTAGTGGATGACGTTACCCTCTGTTGTTTCAAGAAAGCCTCTGGCATTCCACTGGTCATATGGAACGTGATCCCGCCGTACCCGTAGATGCATGTTGTCTTCAGGAATCCAGCAGAAGGGAAGCACCATGTACTTCTCATCATCAGTCCGCGGAGGAAACACAAGGACCAGACTGGAGATATCGGAAGAATACGAAAGGTCGAGTCCTCCGTAACACTCCCGTCCAAGAAGCGCATCCTTATCGACCGGAAATGCACACTCATCCCACTTGTCCATCGGCATCCATCTCGTTGACTGCTTCACCCACTGATCGAGACGAAGCTGTCTAAAGATATTCTCCTCGGCAGGATTCTCCATCGCGGTTCTGCAGGCATCGCGGACCTTCTCGATATCGATCGTGTATCCGAGAGAAGGATTTGATTTGTACCAGACATCCTCACTCTTCCAGTCATCGGTATCCTTGGCGCCGAAGATCACCGGATAGAAAGTCGGATCAATCTTCCGGCCCTCCAGGATATCCTCAGCCTTCTGGTGTTGTTCAAAGCAGATCGAATTCCGGTCCGTACCGGCTGTGGTAATCTCGAAATACAGCGGCTGCATTCTGGCATCACCAGAGCCCCTGGTCATAACATCAAATAGGTCTCTATTTGGCTGGGCATGTAGCTCATCAAAGATAACCGCAGATACGTTAAGACCATGCTTTGTATAAGCCTCTGCGGAAAGGACCTGGTAGTAACTATTCGTCGGCTGGTAAACGAGGCGCTTTACCGACATGATCGGTTTGATCCGTTTCTTCAGTGCTGGACACTGGTCCACCATATCTACAGCGACATCAAAGACGATTGACGCCTGCTGCCGATCGGCGGCACAGCCATACACTTCAGCACCCCACTCACCATCACCTGCAAGCATGTAAAGAGCAACCGCTGCAGCAAGCTCTGACTTTCCATTCTTCTTGGGTATCTCTACGTATGCATAGTTATATTGTCGATACCCGTTCTCTTTGACGGTCCCGAAGATATCCCGTATGATCTTGTCCTGCCAAGGGAGAAGCTCGAAGGGCTGCCCATGCCAGCGGCCCTTCGTGTGTTTAAGATTCTCGATGAACCGGACTGCTCGCTCGGCTTTTGCTTCGTTGTACATTAAGCACTCCCTCCGGAGATAAGAAGAAGCTCCATGTCATCGGCAGCCTTCCCTGTCTTCTGGTCTGCAATGATCCGAGACCGAGAAGAAGGTGTAAGACCGAACTCGGCAGCAGCCTGCAGCATGATCTTCTGGTTCTGGTGTGCAATAGATACCTGCGGCACCTGCTGCCACATACCGTTTTTCGTCTTTACGATGGAACCATGCTGCGTGATGAATTCTTCCGCTTCTCTCCATCTCGCGTATGCTTCGCAGTAAGAAGCAAATGCCTGAATGTCGAACTCTGTAAGAAGCCCTAGCTCAAACAGATTCTTCGAAAGCCGGTTCCATTCCTCCTTTGCTTCATCCTCTAGCCAAGCCGGACACTCCGGTGGGGCTTCTGCCTTTTCCGGCTCCGGCTCATAAATATTCAGTTGTCTCTTTCCTGGATTACCCTCCAGAATCTTGACTGCCGTAGGCTTCGGCTTTCTACCCCTAGTTGCCATGTATTTCTAACCTCCTCAGAGCGGGTGGAACTCCTCTCTAGCTTGTTCCTTTGCCTTATCCCGCTTCTCCTTCATCCTTTGTTTGAACAGCTCTGCCTGGTCCGTTGTCCGGAAGGCTGTGTGGCCAGGGAGCTTCTGTAAGAGAATCTTCCGTGTGGTCTTGTAGTCATTCCCGTTCATCCCGATCCGAATGAGCCATACCCTGAAGCTGTACTTTAGGTTCGTTCCATCGACGGTCTCGGATTTAAGGTGATGTGACTCAAGCGCCACCTTGTTCATAAGTGCTGCAAGCTCGGTGTAGGCTTTATTCTCATCAGGGTCCTCCGAAAGAGGGAAGCCTGTGAAGATGAGCTTGTCCCCATCGAACTCGATGCCCTTAAACTTGTCTCCGCCGATCTCCTGAATCTTCTCGATAAACCCTGCCGCATCCTCCAGACACTCTGCTGCGAGCTTTTCTCTTGCTCCTTCGTCGATGTGAAAGGCTCCAGGTCTACCAAGCGCCTGGTTAAGAAACTTCTGCCGGCAGTGGATCATGTTTACAAGGTTAAGAAGCGTCGCTCCATTGTGTCCCGAAAGCGGCAGTGAAATCCGAAGGTCCATCTCTCGATTCACCGGATCTTCAACAAGGCCGTTAGCGATTAGCCTCTGAAGAATCTCCTGGTCGAGGTCCTCGTCCCTTACCTCAATCGAGCCGTCCCGAAGGACACTGTAAACGTCGATCTCGTAAGTGAAGCTTGGTGGTCCGAGATACACCTTCCTCGTACCCGTCAGCTTCTCGAGGGCCTCTACTAAGTGCTTCCTGTCAGTTCCAATTCCCTTAATGTTCATGTTCGTGCTCCTTTCTTTTTGGTAGGTCCATACATCACTCTACCGAAAAGAAATAGCAAGCTAATTCTCCGGTGTATAAACATCTTTATAGCTAAGCTCTTTCCCGTCACGTAGGAGCTTCACGCTGTCCGAATTTCCCATGTACTCGATGTACCGCTTTACAATGACGTCAGCGTATTTCTCATCAAGCTCGCAGGTATAACAGATCCGCTTCGTTTCCTCGCAGGCAATGAGCGTCGATCCTGATCCGCCGAATGGATCAAGGACCACACAGCCCTGCATAGAGGAGTTCCGGATCGGGTACGCGATAAGAGCAACCGGCTTCATCGTAGGATGCAGGTCGTTCTTCTTTGGCTTGTCGTACTCCCAGATCGTGGACTGCTTCCTGTCGGAATACCACTCATGCTTGCCACCCTTCTTCCACCCGAAGAGGACGGGCTCATGCTGCCACTGGTAAGGTGACCGTCCAAGCACCAGGGATTGCTTCTTCCAGATACAGCAGCCGGAGAGATAGAATCCGGCATCCTCAAATGCCTTCCGGAATGCTAGCCCGTGAGAATCAGAGTGGAATACGTAGATGGATGCATCGTCCTCCATGTTCTGCTCCATGTTCACATAAGCCGCAAACAGGAACTTTTCAAACTGTTCCTCTGCCATCTTGTCATTCTTGATCTTTCCAGCAGTGCCTTCATAGTTCACGTTGTAAGGTGGATCGGTCACCACGAGGTTTGCCTTCTTCCCGTCCATCAAAACATCGAAGGTCTCGGGTTTCGTACTATCACCACACAGGAGCCGATGCTTACCAAGGAGCCAGAGGTCACCAGGCTTCGTAATGGCAGGCTTTTCGAGCTCTGCGTCTACGTCGAAGTCATCCTCTTTCACATCCTTGTCATGGACCTGGCTCATGAGCTGCTCGATCTCTGGCGGATCAAAACCGGTGAGTCCGGCATCGAAATCGGAATCCTCAAGGTCCTGGATAAGGTCAGCCAGGAGATTCTTGTTCCATTCACCGGTGATCTTGTTAAGGGCTACATTCAGTGCCTTTTCCTGGTTCTTATCAAGATCAACGACCGCGCAGGGAATCTCGGTGTAGCCGAGCTCCTTCGCAACCGTCACTCTCTGATGGCCACCGATGATCGTCATGTCACTATTGACCACCACAGGATCTGCGAAGCCGAACTCTTTAATGGATTTCTTGATCTTCTCGTATTCCGGATCACCAGGCTTCAGTGCCTTTCTCGGATTGTAAGCCGCAGGGTTCAGATCCCCGATCGGCAGCATCTTAAGTATTGCTGACTTCATATTCCCTCCATCAAAAAAGCTCCATCAGATTTCTCTGACAGAGCTTCAACTCTTTTATCGTGTCCGAAGCGATACAGGACGTAGTGTTCATGGCAGCAGAACTTCTTCCTGCGGCTCCCGTATGCTTCGAATATTTTATGGCAGTACGGACATTCCATCGCGTACACCTTTTTATCACTTACCCCTAGCTGATTCCTGTGAATCTTCCAGTATCTTCTCCGGCAGGCTTCGCTGCAGAACTTCCGTGGCCTTCCGGTATGTTCCCTCTTTAGTGGTCCTCCGCAATATGCGCATGCCAAACCATCACTGATCCGGTCCTTTAGGTTTGCCTCATATACGATCCGGATGCCGCCGAGCCCATGTCTCTGGCAGTAGTACCGGACCGAATCACGGCTAATCCCTACAAGACCTGCTATTGTTTTATATCCGGTCCCCTGCGAGCGAAGCTCTCGGACCTGTAAAGCCTGCTCCTCTGTCATACTGCCTCTTTTCTTAAACCCGCTGCGCAAAACTCTCTCACCCCTTTTCGCGCGCAGGTTCACATTTTCGGGGTTTCCGCGGCTCTGGCTAATCCCCCTTTACAATTTCGCGAAAATTCGTAAATGAGGGGGCGCCGGTCTTGGACCTAGGGGGTTTTTACGATAGATACCCGCCCCGGGTATATTAAATTTGATTATCTTTACATCTCGTTTTCCAATTCAGAATATCTCTTATATGTCTAGACGAAACACCATATCGTTCTGCAAGTCTTTCTCGAGAAATATTAGTCTTTCCTAGCTCTCGAATCTCTTTCACTTGTTGATTGGACAATTTCGCTGAAGAGCTATTTTCTCCATGCAGAAGACAATGTGCGGTACCGTGTCTAATCTCATCTTGCATGTTTTCAGAATGAGTTCCCCACTTTAGATTACATAGTCTGTTGTCTAGTGCATTCCCGTTAAGATGTCGGCATTCCATCCCTTCAGGGCGTTCCCCATCAAAAGTACTGATTATTAATCGGTGCACAGGAACTTTGTGAACCAAAACAGGATGAGTATTTTCTCTGATCTCCACATGCAGGTAACCTCGATGTACGGTTGGTTTTAGAACGCGTAACTGTCCACTCTTATCTGAATAGACATTTCCTAATTCGTCAACATAATATCCCGGACACCTTTCATCATATATAGGCTTTATCATATTTCTCCACTAAAAAAGACACCCTTTAAGGTGCCTCAAGAATCAGTAGTGATACTCCGGATGGCTGTCGTACTTCCCTGTCTTCTCGTCATGATGCTTCTTGCAGAGTGGCTGCAGATTGTCCAGGTCATACTGAAGCTCCGGGTCACCACGGAACGGAGTTATATGATCCACTACCGTAGCCTCGGTCAGTTTCCCATGCTCATAGCACTTAACGCAGAACGGGTGGATGGTCAAGTACCAGCGTCTGAAGCGTCTCCACTTCTCATCGTAGCCTCTTCTGTATGCAGGGCGGATCGCATCCGGGTGCATCTTTACATGCTTCAAGCAATACTTATATTTCGAATCAATGAGCTCGGGACAACCAGGTTGTGCACACGGATGCTTCGGTTTCATTGGCATTGCCGCCACTCCTTTCCGCACTAAAAAAGCCTCACGGATCTCTCCGCAAGGCTCTTAGGCAATCTTTGATGATATTAAGATATCATATTTCGCAAGGTGAATTGTCTCACAAAGTGGACAAAATTCAAATAAAAGCTCCCGGAATTTCTCACAGGAGCTTCAAGCCAATCTTTTATGGTATTAAGATATCACATTCTGCAAGGAATGTCGTCCACGAAATTACTCATTGCAAATGGTTGTAACTTCTTTCTCTGCCGCTTTGCAATCTTTTGATGATATAAAGATATCATATTCCGCAAGGAATGTCGTCCACGAAATTACTCATTTATTCGTCTTCCTGTAAAACAGATATCCTTTCATGTAAATATGATGGTAATTATTCTTCAGTTCCTAGAAAAGCACCGGCATTTCTGCCGATGCTTTTAGATCAGAGGATATTTTATTCTTTTCCAAACAAAAGTGTGGTCAGATGGTCAAGTGCTCTGTTCTTCCGGTTATATGCACTTGATCTTTCAATGCCGAAATAATCAGCTACCCTTACCACCGCACCTTCGGAATCGCCACCGTAGAACTCATCCAGGATATACTTTTCATCCTCCGACAGCTGATTCCATGCTGGTACATACCAGTCCATGTATTCCACTGCCTGCCGGTACCGCTCCTTCAGAATGTCGATCTCTTCAATGCCCTTGACAATCCTCTCTTCACCGGCATGCGGATCATGGGCATGAGGCATCCCGTCAATTCCGGGACTTCTAACAGAAACCATCTGAGATGCCTCGCTCTTAATACGCTCATCGGTTGTATCGATGATAAACTTCATCGCATCAAAGTCCTTGATTGCCTGAATTGTTCCGTTCCGCTTGTCTAAGTACTTCCAAAGAATGCTCATAATCCTGCTTCCTCCCGCAAATGCTTGATAATATATTCTCCATCCGCATCCGACAGCATCCTGTACCAGTCAGAGCGGAAGAATCTCTCGCCTCGCCTTACTTCATCGTTCATCGACCCTGTCCGTTTCATCCTCCTTAATCCTGCCAGGAGATCCTTTGCAGCCGAGACGCATATTGCCTGTGCCAGTCTCTCATACCCATCCATCCTTAACCTCCACCGGGTTGCACTGCAGGTCGAAATACCGGATCACCTTGTTCCGCTTCTCTGCCCTCTCAACCTCGGCTTTCATGCCGGATGAAAGGGTGCCATCAGCGGTAAAGACCCAGATCTCCCTGCATCTGTCAAGAAGGATGAGTCCACAGCGGAGTCCGATCTTCCTCTCCTCAGCATCTCCGTCATCCAGGAACTGCGGATACAGAAGCTGGGCAGCAACAGGAATTGCGTTCTTCATAGCTGCAAACCTGCAGAAGCGTCTGGCATCGTCAATGTTCTGCACCACATCGCCCGCATAGCGGCTGCAGATGTATACAAGAGGCATATACCCTTCCTGCCCTGTTTTTCCGTCCTTTTCAGTACTTCCATGCCCCGTTTTGCCGGAATCGATTCTTTCCTTATCCGCCCTGAACACTGCGATTCCTGCAGTGGGATCCATATATCCTTCAGGATTCCGAAGCTCAAGGCCCGGATACTTTCCTTTATCTGACTTTTTCATAAGTCCTCCTATTAAAATCTGTATCTGTTTTGGGAGCAGAACCCGCGTCCCTCTCCCAGGGAATTGTCAACCGAAAGCAACCTTGTTCATCGTTAAAATCCCCAAAGTCCTAGGTTTTAAGCCATTTCTAAGCCAAAGGGTACGGTGAACACAAAATTTTTTAATTCCTATACGTACAATTTCTTCTCTTTTTTCTTTCTAACGGTTTCCAAGTTTATTTTTTTCTTTATTAGTTCACTTTGTTCACTCTTTAAAAGAGAAGGGTGAAAACCCTTATATATAAAGGGATTGGCTGAATTTTTCGGTGAACAAAACTGAAATCCGAGTTGTCAACCACCTGTCACTCCCTGTTCACCAAAACGTTGGCTAAGACCAGGATTCCTGCAGAGGCTTTAGAAGATTCCCTATGGGAATTATCTGCAGCCTCCTGGAAATCCTTAGTTATGCAGTTTCTGTACTGTATCTTCCTGTTTCATAAAAACCCGCCTCGTCTTACCGCCGACTTTGGAACGTCCGATACCGATCTTGTAAAGCTCCCACACAGCATCCTTAAAGAGCTTGCTTGAAAACCTCGCCTCGTCTGAACTCCACTCCATAAAATCCATCTTTATCTCTGAAACCGTCTTTCCGCATATCTCTGTGTCCGGATCAAGATCCTTTGCGAACTGCATGCAGACGTTGTTGTCCTCGTGGTACTGATCGTTGTAGTCCTTGACCACCTTACATTTGCTCCACTCGCGGTTCAGGTAGAGCCGTTTATATCCGTCCACGATAAGCCTTATCCAGTATTCAAGAGCCGGCTTTGTGGTCATCTTGGAGATAAAGTTCGGGTCCGGCTTGTCGACCTTGTTGAACATCGGAAGCCACATGATGCGGCGTTTATAGGCATAACCTTTCTCAAAGCTCTTGATGTCCGAGTTAGTGGTGAAATAGAGTTTAACCGTGAAAGTAGCTGATTCCGACTCTGCATAGAGCTTCCTGGTGCTGACGGTATCAGCGGTGCTGATGTTCTTAAGCACCTTCAGCTCATCGTTGTTGATCGCCTCCGGCTCGATATCATCACCGAGGTTTGCAAGCTTTCCGATCATCGTGACCTTGAAGCGGTCATCGACCAGCTGCTTTATCGAGAGGTTCGTACAGTTCTTTGGATTGTAGATCGTCTTCATTATCTGAAGGAGCGTTCCCTTCCCGTTCGCGCCGTCTCCACGGAACATGAAGAATTTGCCGAGAGATCTTATCCTCTCCGGGTCTGTCACCATCACATATCCGATGACTTCCATGAGAAGGTTTCTGTAATCCGGATCATGGGAAGTCAGGGAATCGATATACTCATCAACGATTGAGACCGGTGCTGCGTCCTCCTTGTAGTTGATGGAGATTACAAACGGAGTGAAATCTGTGTAGTCCTTTACAGGAATGAATATCCCGTCTTGGAGCACTCCGTTCAGGAAACGGATGGGAAATACAGTTTCATTATCAATGATCGGTGAGCGGTACTGGATCTGCCGGACGATCTCGTCAACATATCTTGATGACTGCCCTTCGCAGAGCTCGTAGACTCTTCTGATGAGCCGTCTGTTGTCCTCGTCGGTGATATAGCCTCCATCGTTCCACCACCAGATGAGGCCGGAGTAAAAGACCGTCCTGCATTTCGAGATGATGTCGGATGCGATCCAGTATTTGTCATCGGTCTCGGCATCCTCCGGGATATCCCGCATGATGGTTGAGAACTCGTCATCAGGAAGGGGTGTGGCAAAGACATGGAGATTGATGAACCGTAGTATCTTCTCACTGTCCCTGCAGTTTCCGAGGGCCTTCCTATGCGCAAAGAGCGCCTTGTTCCGGCCCTCTCCCTCTGCCATACCAGTGAGGTTCTGGTACGGATTTTTCTTTGTGCCGACCTGAAAGATATCGGGGAGGTACATCCTCTCACCGTCATTGTCGATATCCCTTGTGACGCCGTTCCGCCGGACCGTCATACCGCCAGGATTGCTCTGCTGGGTATGCTGCTCGATCTCAAATCCGAGCCGGCATATTCCGTCATGTCGTCTTGAAAACCATACCGGCTTCTTAAACCATAAATGCGCTCCCCTTTCCGTCCAAACGGTCTGGGTCTTTAATCCAAACTCATCAATCATCGCCCTTATGGATTCTTTCGGAAGGTGGTCGATGTCGATGACCACCTCCTGATCCGTGATGAGCTGGCCGCAGGAAGGGAACGTCGTGATATCTTCTGAGAGTTCGGCTTTGTCGATCTTTCCCGTGTGCTTTTCTCCGTCCTTATACTCGATATACATGAATTCCTCCTTCCCGTGGTGACGATCGTATATTTATGCGTTTTCTATGCATTTCTCAGTAAACCTCCCTGGGCCAGCCTTCGAGCTTGTTCCGGGTCATCTTGTAGTAATACTCGATATCGATGATCCTTCTGAATTCCTCATTCGGGATATCGTTCACATCCTTATTCCAGACGAACATCCTGTCCGGAACATCCGGGAAGTTGACCTTTCCTCCGTCTGCACGGAGCTTGTAGAGCCTCGTGTATTCGGCATTCTCGGTTGCTGCGAACACCCGGTTGACCTTGTTCTGGAGAGCTCCGTTTGAATCGCATACACCCTGGAATGTGCTGCCTGCCTTTAAGACATACTGGAAAAGAAGATGCTCATCGATATGCTTCATGATCGTGGTAAGAATGGGCGTTCCGTAGACAAGGTAGTCGACAAGCGCGATCTGAATGATCCTCGCGTTGTTATTGGAGAAATACTTGTTCTCCTCATACTTGTTTACATCCCCTCCTTTGACCGTGATCTTGTCTCCGCATACTGCAATGTAGTTGTTCACATCCTTCTGAATCCACTGGTCGAAGTAATCGGTATCGAGCTTCATGCCCTTATACTTTTCCTCCCACTTTCTGCATATCTCCTCATCCCTGTCCGAAAGATCCGGACGCTCCTCATAGACCACGCCATCGGTGTTGATGTTGATGATGCGGTATCCGGCGGCATCAAGTTCCCTGCATAATGCAAAAAGGGTGCACATGCCGAAAATGCAGACAATGGATGAAGCAAGGGGATTGCAGAGTGATGAATAAGAGTTTTTGAAATTTCCGTAGACTGAATTAAGAATGATCTTTAATGCCGCCGCTCTTACCGGGTCAGTGGACTTTATCGAGATACGCTCCTGCCTGATGCCGTCATAGATCGGAGTGGCTTCTCCCAGGGCGCCTAAGATACAGATGATGGAGGGGTACATGGATTTGACGTCCTTGTGCTTGCACCGCCCCGTTCTCAGAGGCTTTGAAGGCGCACCGTGAATGCCGCCAATGCCAAAGACCACGGTGCAGCCGAATACCTTTAATGTTTTGGAGCGACCCTTACCCATTGTTGCTTCAGGACTTGAGGTAAGTTCATCCCACATGTCCCATACGTCTGAAGGGATGCCTTCAACGTTTCTCCAGATGCCTGCAAGGCATTTCTGAACGTATGATGAATCCCACCAGTGCATGGCATTCCCGTTTGTGAGGATATTGGCTGCTATCGTGGTGGTGTTCCACTTTACGGCTTTCTTCCTCTGCTCCTCCGGGAGCATATCAATAAGCGGGAATTTTACATCGAAGTAATCCTTCTGACGGAGCTTGTAAATGGGGATGACTGCACCTACGTCATTTGAGCAGTAAGATAAAGTCTTGTCCCTCTCCACATCGGACAACGGGTGGTCGACTGTGAAATCAATCTCGGATTCAACAATCGATGAACCCATATTGCCCTCTATCTGTTTGAGTGATGGATGGGATATGTCTATCTGCTGCATGGTGTCGAGCGAATCGATAAGAGGACTTATCGTTCCGGCAAATCCGTCACCGCCAATGATCCGGTCGTTGTTTGCTTTAAGGATGTATTGGAGGTTGGTCGCATCATTAAGCATCAAAGACAGTATTGCATCATCGTAATGATAATTGTTGTATCCGACCAGCGTCTTATCCCTTATCGTATCGGAGAGGCCCTCGAATCCCGAGGGCTCCTCCTGTGTCTTTCTGTCGCGGTTGTTCCAGTAGAATCCGATGATTACGTTTTCTATGTTCTTGAAGACCACCAGCGAATCGTACTTGAAAACCTCGATATCATAAAAAAGAAGATCTTTCATATCACTTCCCCGGGAACTTCTTGATGTCCCCATAGTAGAACTTCCCATACGCAGCCTTGACCTCTACCATAATCTGGTGACCGATGAGCTTGTCCTTATCAGAAACCGGTACATGATACTTGTCCTTAAATTTCTCGAAAGCCTTTGCCTTCTTCTGCGGATCAGAGAACCACGACTTCATGTTCTCGACATACACGCCGAAGGTCATCTTGCTCTCGTACTTCTTCCCGTCGATGGTGTATCTGATACGGATGAAATAATCATCAACGATGATCTCATCGATCTTTGACTCATAGATCTGCCCCACCTGGTCCTTCGTAAACTTCTCCACGATATCTACAGGGAAGAGGCTGTTGAAGGTGTCATACTCATACACATCATGCCTGCTGCCGATGCAGTCTCCGAGACCATCGAACGTGGAATGCATGTACTCATCACACCATCCGTCTACCTTTGCGGCCTTGTCTGCATCATCCACATACTTGCCGTCCTTATAGATCTGGCGGTTGAAATTAACCGTACGGACCTCTCCGCGTTCCTCATCAAGGAATGTGAGGACTGCCTTCTTCTGGTTGTCCTCGAAGTCTACTGCCACTAATACAAGATTCTTTCTAAGCTCCTGCTTTGCCATAATGTTTAGTTATCCTTTCTGTAGTTGATATGATTTGCTTTAAAGATCATCTCTGCCAAAGCGATATCCTTCTCGCCGAAGACCGTAAACACCGCATGTACTTCTTCCGTATCCTTCGGAACGGATACTGCCTTCCGTCTCTCGTTCCGGAGATTCACTGCCTGTATTGCCGATGCAAGGTCGAGGCATCCAAGGTACTCGACCATGTATTCGTCATCCATGGCTGAGAGCGTTTCGATATCCTTCTCTCTTGCTTCCAGCCAATCGACCATATCCGTTTCGGCAGTCTTCATTGATGATGACTTGTTTGCAAGGTCCTCGTGCCACCAGGCGTTGAAGGCATCCGGGAGTAGTTCGGAGATCCGGTACTGCGGAACCCGCTTGTCGAAGATCTTATGGATCTCCTCCTTCTTTGCCTGCCGTTCCTGGTCTTCGAGAGCATGCACCTTCGTGCGGAGTTTGGAGTCGGCTTCTGAAACAATTCCCTCGATTTCCTTCACCTGGGATTCAAAATCAGTGAAATCCCTGAGGATCTCCTTCTTAATGCTCGTCCGGCTGTCACGGAGCTTATCCGTAACCTTCCGTGCCTCTGCCAGCACCTTCTTCGCATCAGGAAGAGTCTCCTCCGTTACCTCTGTAGAGCGGATGTAATCCGCAGCCTTTAATGCGGTATCCCTGTATGCCTCGAAGGCAGGGAATGATACCACCGCAGGCTTATATGACACGTCCGGCATACCGGACGGCCATGTTACTAATGAATTTTCCATATCTGTATCCTTTAATAGAAACGTGATGATTTGTGGAGTTCGATGAGCTTCGACTCAGCCGACCTCCTGTGTACGAAATAAATCTCCCGGCACCTCTGTGTTGATAAATGCCTGTGTGCATTCGCCACCGGGTCATAGGAACCGGCTGCATACCTCTTTGCGATCTCGTTGAGACGGCGTTCGTCATAATTTGATTCGAGGAAGAAGTAGTCTAGCGGTTCGCTGATCGGAATCTCAAGGTCGTTCGTATCCGTCGCATAGAGGATGTTGAGACCCTTCATCTGCAGGATGTAGCAGGTGACAGGCACGTCATGATGCCCGTCGAAGGGAATTACTGTCCTCCCCTTCTGAAGGACGAATGACAGATTTCCGATCACCTTGTCCACATCGTACCGGTACGCCACATCCGCATTACCGTAGACCTTGACCCTGGGGAATTCCTTACGGATACTCTCAAGAGTTGCAGGTTTAACGTGATCCGAATGCGCGTGGGTGATGAGGAGCGTATCGACCTTGTAGAGGTCCTCCTTCATATCCCGGAAAGGGATGCCGCAGTCAAACATCACATTCTCGATCCTGACTGCGTTTCCGGAGGACCCGGAGGCGATGACGTTATAGTCAAGGTCAGTCATTTACCGACCCTTCCGGCTTCTCGAAATCAGGAAAACCGAAGTATCTCAATGCCTTGTCAGCTTCGGTCTGGGTGAGTGATCTCAGATCCTTACCGTTCTCTTCAATCCCGGCGATAATGATCGGTCCGCAGAAGACGCCCGTATAGCCGTGCTTACCTGACATCAGCCGGTTCGGTCTGTCGGAGAACGGACTTCCGAATCTCTCATAGAGAATCACGACGTCATCCGCCCAAGGTGACTTCACCATTGCCTGGTACTTTACCGTCTCTTCCACGAATTCACCGATGGAAGATACCATCGACTTCTCTGCCCTTTCATAAGGCTTTGCAATTACTACGCAGTTCTTTTTCATATCTATCTGCCTTTCAGAATATTTACCTTGATGTTTACATTACGGGATTACTTGATCTGTGCTTACTTTTTCGTTTGTCCTTTCCGTCCGGTGGCCACCCTGACTCGTTTGTTTGAAAGGAATTTCTTTCGATAGTTGGATAGTACAGCATTGGAAGCGGACTTTGTCCGACAGGGTCTGTCGGATTTTAATGAAATTAACTGTCTGGTAAATGGTCTAAATATGGGAATAAAAAGAAAAAGCCGATTCAGGCTTTGCATAAATGCAATCCAGAATCGGCTAAAAATAAGACTATCTTTATTTATCAATCCGACAGGGTCTGTCGACTCCCATCTAATATTTTTTCTATCTTTCCTTCATTAAAGGTTTTCCGCCCATCAGAACTATCTCTCTGTTTATTTCTTCCACCGTGTTTCCGTAAAGAACTGTCAATGCCTTATTATAGCAATATTCATCGAGGTCATTTGATCTCAGAGTTATTCCAGCATTTTTTAAGACTTTATTGCTGGCATCCGGTGGCAGATGCAACGCGAGGCATATTAGTATGAGTGTGTCCCTGTTTGTTGTTTTTCCGCTTATGCACCTTCCAACTGTCTCCGGATTAAGGCCGGTACGGATGGCAATTTCATTGTTATTAACAGTGAGGTCATCATCTGTATCGATGTGTCTTTCTTTCGCTATCTGTCTGTATGTTTTGGTTCTCCGTTCTTTTATAAGCTCACTCTCAGTAATTTTGTTTGATCTCACCACGGCATCTTTGTAGTACATTTCTTCGCACCAGGTCTTTCCCCGTTCTAATAACTTTTCATTGGAGTTTTCCAAAATATCACAGAACTCCATTTCATCCTGCATTCTTTCCTTTGTTATCTTTTTCTGCTTTTCAAAATTCGAATTGCTATACTTTCTGTCAAAACCTATGCTGAAAGAGCACGGAGATTCGTGATCACGGTTAAGAAAACATTCTTTTTTATACCTTGCTCTGTATTCTCCGCTGACAGCCATTTCAAACACAAGGCAACACTCTTCCATATGAGTGAGGGCATAATGAGTAAGGCAAGCCTTTCCCGATTCATCCTTTCCAATAAATACAGGTGAGTTCAATACTACATGGTTATCTACAAATTGAAATAAACCTTTCTCAGCTTCATTCCTCAGATCTATATTTGAAAAAAGCTGAAGTGACGCATCCTGTATTCCGATAGTAAATGTCTGCTCCGGTTTAAGCAGTCCTCTTATCCATGTCTTATGTGGCTTAACATAATGTCCATCTACATATTGAAATGCTGACTGGGCTTCGTCATATCCAACATCAATGAGCCTTATCTTAGCTGCTTGGCAGGATACACCAAACTCTCCTGCCAGTGTCTTGATCATCGGCTCGATGAGGTCGATAACATCATACCCTTCCTTGATTCTCCTATACTGTGAAACAAGCCTGTCCGCCCGCAGTTTGAACATCGATGCCGGCATTTGTATCCTTGGTGCCAGGGCATTTGCCTGCCACTCCATCCAATCCACTGCTCCCATCGAGTGTCCGGGAACTCCGCCGGAAATTTCGCAGCTTACATTTGATAAGTTTCCATCATACAGACGGGCAAGAGCAAACGCCTTCCTGTGGAATGCCCAATGAACGCATTCATGAACGACTGTATTATTGAATGAGCCGATGTTCCTCATGAAGGCAACATCAGGATCTACGATAATCGTCCCGGCTTTTACTTCCTTCTTAACAAAGGTCTTTGTTTCCTCATCATAAATCTCTGTGTCACAGTCCTGGAAGAAGCATCTGCCGAAGATACTGCCATCCGCCGTAATCTTGCTCTCTATTATTGTCAAGCCCAAATTGCTAGCAAGTTTTATCGGATCAATCTTACACGGCTTGAGGAGAGCCTCCGGGTAATACTGCTGCAGAAAACTTTCTGCATATCTGTCAAGGTCATCCTTTCCCATAACAAGCACGAGAGAGTCATCCAGCTCATTCTGCTCTTTCTTCCGGTAACATCCCGAATACGGCTCTACACTTGTAATACGGAAATCTTCCAAATTCTTGTCCAGATCTCCTTCGCAGTGTGCAATGATCATCGGCACTTCACTATCGGAATTATCGTAATGATAGTCTCCCTCATAGATTGTGAGTTCAATGCGGATGAGGACATCAAACTTTATCTCCATGCCAGGGCCATCAATAGCCCAGACATGGACAACCTTTACATCCTCTATCTCATTAGCCCCTATCTTATGAAGCCGTTTATGCTCCCACTGCGGTTCCCAGTCATTTTCAATATACTCCCCCGCCGCATCCCAGAACTGGTTGTCAAATGTGTTCTTAACGTACTCTGTAAAAGAATTCCCTTTCTGCATAAAACCTCCCTAGATTCTTTTGTTCACGATAATGCCTGTAAAAAAGTCTAGCACTGGCATTTGATATAGGCAATTATACGCACAGCCCGTGCAAAAAAATGTACATTGACAATATGGAGGTAATATGCTTTTAACGGCAATAGTAAAGGCATCTCCACATATGGATAATATGCAGAGATGCCTTTATTCATGGATCATTTTCTTTATTAAACCTTATTACATTGATTGCTTCTTCCACCGCCTTCACACACTCGTCGGTATGCTTCTTGATATCCTTGCCCCAGAATCTGAGCACCGTCCACCCCTCTCCATGAAGGTCACGGTCGACTTCCTGATCACGCTCCATGTTACGTTTGATCTTGCCGTACCAGAATTCGCTGTGAGTTCCCCGGAGGACTCTTGCACTCACATGAAGCAAATTCATGGCAGCTACGGTAAATAGCAGAATACGGATCTCCCGCTGCATTAGTAAAGCGATGTAACATAGCTCCGTACTTTAATCCCCCTGCAAAAACTACATGATCGGAATCACCGTTCATAGAGCATACTTCAGCTGGGATAGTTTCAACCTCCATTAAACCGTTGATATTTACAACTTCTCGATTATCATCAGTAAGCTCATCTATGTCTGAGTCATATAAAACAGCAATTCTTTTCAATTCTGACACAGGTGGCTCATTTTTTCCGGTCTCCCACTTCTGTACTGCTGATTCAGTTACATCCAGTTTTTCAGCGACCTCTTTCTGTGTCCATTCATTGTTTTCTCGAAGGATACGTAATTTTTCTGGCAAAGTCATATTGATCACCTCCTGCGATGAACATATCACAGCAAGGTTTACTCCGCACCCGATTATTAATCGGGTGCTAGGTTTGAAATAAATCTACGCCTTAGCATCAGGATATATTGGCTTTAAATACGGCAATAACACATCACATAATCTGTGACTCCATTTTGCATGGAAATCAGCCATGGCTCCCCACTTATCTCGGTATTTCAAATTGGCATCCTCTGTCACATAGCTAATGAAGCAACCTTTAGTAGATTCTTTATTGTCCCACTTGAGTGAAACTCCCAGCTGCTTTTCTATTTCATCTTTATGTTGATATAGAATGTCGAAAGCCTCATTATTTTTTGAAACATTCTTCTTTCTCATGGTAAATGTAACCGTTGCATTTCTGGCAGTCATGCTGCAAGTAATATTAAAGCCTCCGATTCCAAACCAGCCAGAAACCCATGAGAATCTTGTAGGGTTTACATTTGCGAAGCACCCTCTATAAGCATTTGCCTTTCGAATGATTGGAAGAGCGTATTCCCAGTACTGTTCTCTGATATCTGTTGTACTATCCGACTTTTTATTGTCTGTTGGATCTTTCAAATAAAATGTAATATCAGAAGGGTCGAACCCATACATGGGAAATAGCTTCTTAAGCACAGAAATCTTAAGCGTCGTACTGCTATTTTTCTCCGCATAAATTTGATCATCCACCTTTATTGTTTCTCTTAGTTTGCTCTGATCATTACTAAAATAATTTCCTAAATCGGTATTTTGGCTAGTGCTTAATGCAAGACTGCTTAACACAGATTTATCTTTGGAGTGCAGAAATTTAATAATATGCTCATACATGTCAGTCCAGCTAGAAACCTTCGTCTCAACATTCTGGAAGCTGTATTTTACAATATCTCTTCCTGTAAAGTTGGCACTTTCATCATCCAAACTATATGAATCTAGTTCCTTTTCAGCAGGTTTATAGGTTGTAACCGGCATCGGCCATATTACATTCGCTGCTTTATCAACCATCTCCTCATTGCGATTCTCTATCTCTTTCGCTGTCCATTGATCGCACTTTGCAATTGCGGCATTTAACCGTAGTCCACTATTGTTAAAGCCTTTCGGAGCATCCCTCTTCTCAGGAAATGATGAATTGCTCATGGATGAATTATATCCGGTCAGAGTTAGATTACCCAATCGGTGAAGCCAAGTTTCATGTACTTCCTCTGCTTCCTCTCCTAACTCATCTGTCCACCAAGGCGTTAATGTTTGTGGCATTACATGTTCAATAGAATATGTCCCTTCATCAAGAAGTTTATAAACGTCCTTTACCTCTACGGTATCATAATTTTCAAAACGCTCGAAAAGATAGTTCTTGTATCTGCCGCGCATCTGATAGACTTCCTTGTCGGCTAAATCCTTAGAGAACTCTTCATCATCGGGAAATCTGCCAGACTCCTTTTTAGCAAGAAGTGCATACTTGAATTTCTCAACATAATTGTCCGTACTCTTATCAAATCGAATCACATCTTTGTTGAGATTCAGGAATATTTTATTAAGTGCATTCGTCGGTACTTCACAGATATTTCTGCGGAACAAATAAGTCTCTGTAATCGTGAAAATATCTCGAACATTATCTACGGATAAAGCTCCATCTTCTTGGAGTTTTAATACCTCCATAAAGAAAGGTCTCGTAACGATGATCTGAAGACGGTTCAAGCGATCCATACAGCTATCTAATACGCCATCCCCAAGACCACTATGCCCAGTTCTTAACTTTTCAAAATATCGCGCATATTTTAAAAGATCTGTCAACAGATCTTTAATTGCAATATTTATATCCTCAGCATACTTCTTGAATGCCTGATATACTTTATCGATTACAGGCGTTACTTGCTGCTTTATACTAAGATAATCTCTTATGAAGTCACTGACATTACCACCAGTACAATTTTCAATCTTAACCCAGTAATTATCGTAATAGTCTTCTTGCGTATCTGGATCAAGACCCATCAGAATATAGTTCCGGATCTTATCTCCTTCAGTAAGGGCAAGACCAGTAGAATTCAAACTTTCAAAAATAAGCTGAGGATCATCACCATTCTCCAAAGTAACGCTAATGATTTGTAGCTTTTTTATCGCTGCATAAAGATCATCCACTGATATTTCTTTCTTCAGTATTTGGTCACGGAAGAAATTATAATTGATGGTCAAATTTGACGACTGAATAAAATCTTTTGGCTCTCCATCGATAAGTTTGGCATACGCCTCTCTATCTTCCTTCACTGGTCGAAGCTTAATCCTGTCTTCCTTCTTCGCCCATTTCGAGATTAGGTAACTCTCCATGATTTCATCATCCAAATTGCCTGCATTGGACTGTACTAATCCCTTTTTCACAAGATGGCAAATCGCGAGAAGAAGTAGCGAAACTGTAGTCAGTCTCTGCTGTCCATCAATGATGTGATAATCAATAATTGCTCCATTAGGCAAGACCTGAGAAACAAGGCTACCAAAGAAATGATGCTCCTTGTTGTTCTTGATGGTTTTCTTCAAATCATCAAAGAGCTGCTGACAATTTTCCAGTCTCCAATTGTATCTTCTCTGATACACTGGAATAATGTACCGCTTATCCTTGCCTTCCATGTAGGCAAGTAACATTGTTTCGTTGCCCTTCATACATTCTCCTTTTTCTAATGGCTATAAGAATACTTCCTCCTAATCATCACTATATTTTTTGAAATTTTCAGTCTGCTCAATAATATCATTATATATCTGTTCATAAACCCCGGGCGGTGTTGGTGGATAATCATGTGCAGATAAAATCATAATAATGTCAGTTTGCATCAATGCCTTAATCTGAGGGCTGTTCACCCAATCTGAATATTTCTCCTTGTCCCGAAGTGCTGCACGAATTTCCTTCGCAAGCTCAATATTTTTCTCCTTAGGATAGTCGAATTTGTATTTCTCAGCTACAGCAACCAGGATATCATAAAAAGCTTTTTCCTCTCCGGATATGCCCATACTCTCAGATTCCTTCTGTTCCTCTTGCAACTTACGCAGTAAATCCAACATGCTTTGATAAACATCATCCAAAATGGATTTTACATAGTTTGCATCGGACATTCGATTATTATATTCATCAATAATAGCTTGAAGTCTCTCAGAGAATGTTTTTCCCTTGACTTTATTAATTTTCTTAAAGGCAGCAACCTTCTTCTTTAAAAGCTGCTGCAGCACTTTAATCTTGGTATTAGGCAGCTTAATTCTTTCAATTTTATTCAAATACTCGTCCGAGAATAAATCTACAGATTCTGCATCCATATCCTTACTCGTTGAAAAGACTTCTTCTACGCCTTCTGACTGAATCGCTTCTTCAAGCATTTTCTGAACATGTGCATTCATCGTGTCCGTATCCGGAGCATCACCTTTTATAAGCTTGAATAAAATAGATCTTACAGCCTTATAGTAATGGATAAGGTCCAACTCATAAGATGTAAAATCTTTACCGCTATTGCAAAGATTAAATGCCTTGGAAAGCCTTAACACATTGGACATAAATCTTTGCTCGAGATCTTTTGTGCCCTGAATAAATTCTGCTGCCTGGTTAAGACAATCTAGTCTTTCTACAGGTTTACCATTGAAATATTTGCTATTGTCAAAGCCATACATCATAGCATTCAGGATTTCCAGCTGATCTCGCACGATGCGAAGTGCAGCTTGTATATCATCCTCATCGAAAGACTCTTCTTTGAAATCCGTAAACTTTCTAAGTGCAGTTAATAGTCCTGGTTTTATTCCAATGAAATCTACGATAAGGCCACTATCTTTACCAGCATAGGATCTATTAACTCTGGATACCGTTTGGATGATGGTATGGCTTTGGGTTATTGGCTTATCAATATAAATGCAGTCCAAAAAAGGAACATCAAAGCCTGTAAGCCACAGATCCACCACGATTGCAATCTTGAAATTGCTCTTGATATTTTTAAATTGAATCGCAGCTGACTTTCTTACCCCATCGGTGCCAAGTAAATCGTACATATCTTTTGGATCATCTTTTGACCGAGTAGCTACAAACTGACACATTGGCATCGGAATAAGTTCCTTTTTATCCTCCTCAGTAAGTTCCACTCCTTCTGGGGCAAGCTTCAATTCAAACCACTCTGGACGTTTTTCTTTTAATATCTTATAGAATTTAAATGCAATAGGTCTGGTCATGCAGACGAACATGCACTTCCCTGCTACGGTTGATCCTTCTTTTACTCTTGTTTCATAATGATCTATAAAATAATCTGCGACTGAATTAAGAACGTCTGTATCACCAATAATCGCCTCCATATTGGCTACAGCCTTTTTGCTTGCTTCAACCTGATATTCATTACTTCCTGCCGCTAAACACTGTTGATAATATTCTTCAATTTTATTAACTTTATCAGAATCAAGAACTACCTTGGCTGGTCTACCATCATAAACAAGACGTACTGTAATTCCATCCTTTACAGAATCTGTCATTGTGTATTGATCAATAACCGGTCCAAATACATCCATGGTCGCATCTACCGGTGTTCCTGTAAATCCAATATATGTCGCATTGGGTAATGCCGTATGTAACAGTTTGCCGAAGCTTATAGACTTCACCACTCCTTTATCCTTGGTGATCTTCAATTTTGTGCTTACATTGTTTTGAGTTCTATGCGCCTCATCAGAAATGCAGATAATATTAGATCTCTGGCTCAATTCACCAAAATCTTCAGCAAATTTTTGTACAGTAGATAAGTAAACTCCACCGCTTGCAGTTTTGTGCAATGCCTCTTTTAGTTGTTCCCTACTATCCATCTCAACGATAGATTGATCGCCGATGAATCTTTTAGCATTCAGGAATGTAGTAGATAACTGATCATCCAAATCAGATCGGTCTGTGAGTAAAACTATTGTCGGACTATGGAGGCTTGATTCATGCATAAGAAGTCTCGATAAAAAGACCATTATAAAAGATTTTCCACATCCGGTAGTTCCAAAGTAAGTGCCGCCTTTACCATCTCCAACTGGCTTCTGATGGTGCAATACGTTTACCAGCAGCTTATTAGCAGCAAAATATTGAGGGTAAGAAGCTACAATTTTTATACTCTTATCAGAATCATCCTTATCCGGAAAATATATAAAGTTATGGATTATATCAAAAAGTCGTGCTGGCGCAAACATTCCCTTTATCATAGTGTCAAGGGAATTAATTCCATCTACCGGTCGATCCTCTGGATTTATTCGTCTCCAGGCATAAAAATGTTCATAATCTGCAAATATACTTCCCGCTTTAGTATTAACCCCATCCGAAAGCACAGCAAAACAATTGTACTTAAAGAGCTCCGGTATATCTCTCATGTACCTCGTAGTTATTTGTACATAAGCATCATGAATTGTCGTATCCTCTTTTATTGCAGACTTAAACTCCATGACTACAACAGGAAGCCCATTAACATACACAATAGCATCTGGACGACGTGTTGCTCTAGGTCCTTTGATAGTCATCTGGTTTACGATTTTAACAATATTCTTGTTGTCCACCGTATCGAAATCAATTAGGCGAATATGAAAATCTTTGGCTGCATTGTCTTCTCTCACTAAGGTTTCTCCTTCAACCATGCGAAGAAATATTTTCTTATTCGCGCTGTATACGGGAGTAGGTGACGCAAATCGTATTGAGCGAATAACGCCATCTATTTCTGAATTCGTAATTCCTTCTGAAGAATACTTTGACGCTAAAAAAGATCTTAGATCTTCCTCTATTAGAACATCTGTCATTTCACGGTGAAGATCATCTCCAGATACATACGCATATCCGACATCTCGAAATTTGTCTATTATAGCTTGTTCAAGAGCAGCCTCATTAAAAAGCATATGAAATCACGATCCTTTCTTCGCATTTCTATCAAGAAGAGAAAATGTAAAAATGATAATTTAGCGACTTGATAGTTGGGCAAGTAAGGTGTCCTGCATGGTGGTTAAGAGCAATATTTCCTTAGTATTTTGCTTTATCTGATTGATAAGAGTCGTAAGGCCGAGATTTGATAAAACATCTCTATTTGGAACCACGATCAAAATGTTATCAATAAAGCCCTTGCTGAGGTTATCCTGCGCTCCTCCATTTGAGAGCCTACTTGCTTCTTGCTGGTTTTGAAGGAGTGCGAAGAATAAGTATGCAGACTCAACTTTTGTGCGGCAAACCATCCCACAAACGGCCTGATTGGTAGTACACGGTATGGCAAGGTATCCTACTTCACCAGCCGTAACACCATACATTGCCATCAGGACAGTGTCTGAAGGAAGAACTTTGGTAGAACTGTTATTAACGGCAAGTTCTGTGATAAATTCCTCGGTTTCGATGGTGATGCCATTATGAACTTCTCCTGATTTAAGCCATGGAACAGTTCCATTCTCCCAATATTCAGTTATATCACGGGAGGGTGTTGCACCGGACTTTGTCTCTAAGCAATATTCTGAAACAGGCATTACCTCCCATGAATCAGGGATGTTCAGGCTGCTTATTTCGTCTGGAGTTTTGTTGATTATAGCCGCTGTACCTATTTCTTTGCTAAGTAAAGAAACGCCAGTCTCTGTTAAATTATCATTTATCTTCTGCTTAAGCTCTATCCTTTTTGTGATTATGGAAAAATTCTTCACTATATAAAGCTGTTTTTCCATTGGAATGATTGGAATCTCTAACCGACATATATCATCCCAAGTAATTCCGCCACGTACGCTACCATCGGTTTTAAGCCAGCAAAGCCTGTCAAATTCCGGACGTCTAAACCACATCATTAAATATTCAGGATTTAAAACATCCGGATCGGAAATTTCGAACATAAAATAAGCAGGTGATACAATTGCTGGTTCATTTTCTGTATACAAAGCTACAGGTAATCGTCCATCTCGCCCTACATGCATTGGGTTACACGCAAATAACCCTTTACGCAACAACTTATAATTGCTTAGGTCGGTACCTATAACATTGGCTACTGAAGGTATAAAATATTTGTCAATATTAATTCCAAGCACCCTGTCTGATATTAACTCTGAATTACGATTATCTACAATTTTCAGATGCTTTCCGAGTGCTTCATAATTTCCCATGTTTCCCCTCATCTAATATACTTAGTACATCATTCTCAAAATGTTCATTTTATTTCATAGCCCAGTTCCTTAAATACATCCAAAAGATCACTTTTTGACTTTTCCTCTTGTTTCAAAAGATCTGAAAGCTCTATCTGCAGCTGCTTCATTTTTGAATTAAAATCTATGTTTTCATCTCGATTGATAAATTCAATGTACCTACTTGGAACCAAGCTGTAATCCTTTTCTCTAATCTCTGAAAGCTCTGCTGAATAAGAAAATTCCGGAGTGTTTTCATATTTAGTCTTATAATTTTCCAGTCTCCAAGATTTAAATTTATCGACTATGGTATTCCTGTCTTCATTGTTGAGTTCGATATATTTTTTCTCAAACGGATGCCCCATTTGGCGCAAATCCATAAACAAAATTTCTCCAGTGCGCTCTCTATATTTCACATCACCATTTTCGCGATGTTCAATACGAGAATGTTTATTGCGATTTAGAATCCAACATGTTACTGAAATATCGGTTGTGTAGAACATATCACGCGGAAGAATAATAATTGATTCTACAACATCATTCTCTATTAATCGTTTTCTGATTTCATATTCCGTTCCACCAGCTGAAAGAGCACCATTTGCTAAAAGAATCGCACCTACTCCATTTTGATTTAACTTCGATAGAGTATTTAATAACCACGCGTAATTGGCATTACTCGTTGGTGGGATTGGATATCCACTCCACCTTGGATCAGAATTTAACTCATTTTCTGCTCTCCAGTCTTTTTGATTGAAAGGAGGGTTCTCGAGAGAGAAATCTGCTTTTAAATCCCTATGCTGATCATTTAAGAATGTATTTGCTGCCTCAGCTCCTAAATTCGCTGATATCCCTCTGATAGCCAAATTCATTTTAGCTAGTCTTCTAGTAGCATCAGTTAATTCCTGTCCATAAATAAACACATTCAGTCTATTACCTTTATGTTCATCAACAAATCGCATTGACTGAACGAACATGCCACCAGACCCGCAAGCTCCGTCATAAACTATTCCTTGATATGGCTCAATCAAATCGCATAATAACGAGACTACTGTTCTTGGAGTATAAAATTCTCCCTTACCCTTGCCTTCTTTTAGCGCGAATTGTAAAAGGCAGTATTCATATATTCTTCCGAAAATATCTCTATCACCATCTACCTTTAAATGAATTCCATTAATTAAATCAAGTAGCGAAGCCAAACCACTAGTATCCATATGAAGTCTAGAAAAATAATTATCTGGCAATGCGCCTGCTAGTGTAGGATTTTTCTTTTCAATCTGATTTAATGCTGTATCTATTTTTATATCAAGACCAGGTTCCTTTGCATTGTCCATAAGATATTGCCATCTTGCACATTCAGGAATATAAAAAACATTATCCTTTATATAAAAGGGCAACATTTCCAGAAATGCTTCCTGATTGTTTTCGATCATCTTCTGCCGATGTTCTTCAAAGCGATCATTCGCATACTTCAAGAAAATCAAAGACAATACGACATGCTTATACTCAGAAGGTTCTACCTTTCCACGTAGCTTATTGGCCGCATCCCACAAGGTTTGTTCAATTGGTTTTTCTTCTTGCTTCTTTTTTGCCTTTTGTGCCATTTCTTTAGAGTTCTCCTGTTCGGTAATTATTTTCTTAGTTGTCCCTATTATAAAATATAGATTTTGTTCTGGCGAGGTATTAATAAGACGCCTTTCTCCTTTTGTCCAGTTCTTTTACATCACGGATTGCATCTTTTACATGGCTTGTATCCTTCTGCAATCAATTCATCTCTGCTCTTTGACGATTCTGCATAGTTGTAATCCGCTATATCCTCTACTGAAGAACAATACGGGTAGTGGAATTTATGTGTATTGGTATTGAGAACATACTTTACTCCTTCCGATACCTCCGCATGCGTTTCAGTAGTAGCTGCTGCCGTCTGTGCTTGAGTGGTTTCCTTCTGCTCAGATCCTGTGAACTCTGGTCCTTCACTATCGCCGGTCGCATAATCAATCGTGATGCCTGGCTGAACATTGTAACAGAATACGCAGAACTCCAGGTCTCTCCCTAGCGTTTCTACATCCATAGCCTCCATCAAAACACCTGTAGCAAGAAGGTTATCTCCATCAAATACCGGAGTCACTCTGTATAGAACATGATTGTAGGTCTCCTCGATATAATCAGCAGTCTGGTTCTCAAACGGCAACATTCCGTTGACGTTCATATATCTGGTGCCGGTGATCAGATTCCTTGGATTTGCATTCTCTCCGGTCAACTGATAGCCGATCAGGTGGCAGCGATTATACAGGTAATTTCCATCAATATCATCGTACTTTACAAGATGCCATCCCGAAGGCTTTACAGCGCCAATATTGCCTCTCGGCTCAGTTGGCATTAAGTCATATCCGATCAACGCAATCGCTGGTCCACAACGGCCAAGAGAATCGAGAGGACTATACGATTCATAGGTAGATGTCGCCAAATCTGCATCTGTAAAGAATGGAACATTACCATTCACCGGAGCGTATGCCCTTCCAGAATATACCGGCACCATGTCCATCGAGAACGAGACAGTCTGGGCCGGTATAATCGGTTCGGTTTCTGCCGCTGTAGTTTCCGGTACGATAGTCTCCGGAACAGTGGCTTCAGCAATGGTCGTCACTGGCTCCGTCTCTAATACGGTGGTCTCCACGACCGTTTCTTCTTCAGTTGTTCCTTCTAGTGTTGCGATAGCCTCTGTGGTGGTCTCAATGCCCGCACTCTCTGCTAAATTAACGAGACCAGCTACATCAGATATCTTTCCAAAGAGTGATCCTACTATTCCGAGTACAACAAGAAATCCGAAGCAGCCAAGACAGCCGCCTTTCTTTTTCTTAGGCTGAGAATCAGAAACATAATTTCTATTCACTTTGATAGCCTCCACTAGAAAGGAGTGGACCCCTGTATCTCTCACCCCTAGGCCCAGTTCTAAATCAGAGGATGTACAGTTTTCTATCATCAAGCCACCATGAAAAACTCGATGACGGAGCTAATTAACGAATTCAGAGTGGACTTCTCCACTGTCTTAATAATAGCCTATCATACTGCAAAAAAATGTACATGATATATAAAATATATTTCTCAATGTTCTTGACTCATTTCCATACCTCAATTAAAGTAATCACCGTGAACGGGAGGTAGCCCACTTTGAATGAGCAATTAACAATATTTGATTTATTTTCTGAGTCAAAACCTAATCCCCAGGAAAGCCTAATTGACATTGATGCTACAAGCAAAAAGTTAGGCGTCTCAACTGCAACAATTAGAAATTGGGTAAAACTCGGAAGCCTAAAGAGAGCTGAAGCGACCGGTAGAAAATTACTTTTCTATGAAAAAGATGTCGACGCGCTTTTTTCCAATATATCAACCGGAAAATCAGACAAGTTAACAAAAAGACGTAACAAAAAAGCCGTAAAGGGATTAGATCTATATACCGATTACATTGAATCTGATGAGAGCAATTTGGTAATAGCTACAGAGTTATCTTCAAAAAATCCGAGCTTATTTTCAGAAAATAATCTTCGTATTGTTCTTACTACATTAGCATATGAACTTTACACGCAGATCGAACATGTAGAAGATCTGTCTCTTGCCGAATTTATAGATTCTAAAAAATCAAGTTTTAGTGTTTTATTAACCGATTTATTAGCTGATTCTGTTCTCACTGAAAATGTCTCATCACTTGTAGCTGGATTAAATGTTCCAAAATTTATACCTTATCAGGATTTTTTGGGATTTATTTACATTTCATTAAATAAACTTTCTAATCGAAAAACTACTGGCTCATACTTTACTCCGGTCAAAGTTGTAAAACATATGATTTCACTGGTGAGCTCTCAGCACTCGTTGACCGAAGAAACGATTTTAGACCCGAGCTGTGGTACAGGAAATTTTCTACTTTACGCTATTCAGAATGGTGTAAAGCCAGAACATATTTATGGCAGGGATATAGACGATATTTCTATAAGTATTGCACGCATAAATTTATATTTGAACGGATTGCATGATATCGATTTGCTTAAAAGTCATCTACTGTCAACGGATACCTTATCTTACGATGACCATTCTCAGTATGATATTATTCTAGGAAACCCACCTTGGGGATATGACTTCTCCATGGAGCAAAAAGCATCTTTGATACACCGTTACAAATCCGCTTCATTGCATGGCTGTGAGTCTTATGACATCTTTATTGAAAAATCACTAGATCTTCTCAAAGAAAACGGCATGTTGGCCTTTGTTCTCCCAGAAGCCATATTAAATGTAAATACGCATAGCACTATACGTCATATTATAACGAGCTGTTGCTCCATTGATTTTATAAGTTATTTAGGCAACGCATTTCATGGAGTTGATTGTCCTAGTATCTTATTTGGCATTTCAAAAAATGGTAAATCAAGCTGTGTTGGATGCAAAGTTGAATCAGGAAATCAATCTTTTGTTATAAAAAATGCTCGCAGTTTGGATGAGGATTATTGGAACTTCGCGATAACCGATTCCGAAGATGCTTGCCTAAAAACAATTGCAAACTCAGATAATAAATTATATCTAAAAGGACAGGCTGACTTTGCATTGGGAATTGTAACTGGTTCTAACAAAGATTATATTTCTTCAGAAAAAAATGAAAATAATGAGATAGTACTTCGTGGCAGTAATATTTATAAATACCGTTTCACGGTTCCAGATGAATACATTAAATTTGAGCCAGAAAATTTCCAGCAAGTTGCACCTACTAAATTTTATAGGGCGCCAGAAAAATTATTGTACCGATTCATCTGTTCTGTTCCTGTTTTTTGCTATGACAACCAGCAAACACTATCACTGAACAGTGCGAATATTTTGATTCCTCATGTTGACGGAATAAATATCAAGTATATTCTTGCCATACTAAATTCTTTGACTGTAGCCTTCTGGTGTAAAAAGAAATATAATTCAGTGAAATTGCTGCGTTCTCATATCGAGAATATTCCCATTCCCGTACCTAACAAAGACCAGCAGATAAGAATCGTAGAAATGGTAGATGCAATAATATCATCTGAGGAAAATGATAAACTCGACATGTTTAATGAACTAGAAAATATCATTATGGATTTGTATCAGTTGGATATCAATGCTAGAGATATTATAAATAAAAGTTCCGAGCCAAGAAATTCTTTCCTGTAAAATCAAAGCCCCTGTAAGTGTATGCACCTACAGAGGCTTTGTTAATTTATGCTAGCAGATTATATAGTTCCTCATATGTGAGGACCTGCTTTAGGTAATTTTGCCTATGGAATTGTATGGTTCCTTGATTTAAGTGGAACTGACCTTCACCTTCATTTCCTCTATGCTGCTTATTTGAATACCCAGGGCATGCCAAGACCTGCTCTCTGGTCATTTCATATATTTCAATAGTATCAGCAAAAAACAAACCATAATATAATACCTGAAACTCGTTGGTCTTTACCTGTTGGATGTTGCAGTCAAAATCTATGCCTTTGTCCACTTCCCACGAATTCATAGCTCTACTAGCCAAATTTGCTTTATTACATTGATCGATGACATTGGCTTCTCTTATTTTGTCATCATTCTCTCTCATTACGGTTGAAAACTTTACTTCAACTTTTCCCTCTGTCTCTGAAAACTTATCAAAAGCTAAATCATGAGATTCAGACATGTGATATAGTTTCTTAATCATTATTTCTGCGACGGTTCCGAAACGTCTAGTACGAAGTGCAAAGATTCCATCTCTGAATTTTGCTATTTCTTCTGTTGTGACCATAGCCTTTTCCTCCCATAAAAGTTTTTTCAATCGATATGAAAACATTTATGCTTTCATATAAGATTCACACATATCATATCAGACTGCAGAATGTGATTCAATCCGACTAACTTTATGTGGAAAATTCTCGCTTGCGACTAGTAGCCTCCTGAAGCCTTATTCAATCTTATTTTATCTTTTCCCTAACCTCCCCCAGAACCTTTTTTAAATCTACACTCAATTCTCCTTCCACCCTCACAAACTCGCCTCTGTCGACCCAGTACGTTGTAAGACAGCCATTCCGGAACCACTCTTCAATCTGGTCTGGGTCCAGGATTTCCATCTCAGTCTCTGTCTCATCAACGACGTATGCCTTGTACAAAACCTTCTGGTCCTCGCACTGCTGAACACCTGTAATGATTTTTCCACGTAATGTTTCCATAAAAATATGCCTCCTTTGCAGGAAACATACTTCATGGGGAGTCTATTGATAAGAACGCTAGGTGACTAGCCTATTGCAGGCTTTGACTAGTTTAAGAGTTTTGCGCGCGGGTTTACCTGGCTTCAAATGTGAACTATAAAACGAAAGGGGGCAATCTCCGGAAGATATGAGAATTTGGCAAATCTGATATGTTTTTTAACATCAAAAAGTAGCTAGAAATGGCTTAACTACGCGGTTTTCCGTGAATACCCATACACCGGAAGGTCTACCCTCTGCGCCTTAAACTGCCAGAATGTGTGAAATACCGTTATACACTAAAAGTAGTTGAATGTAAAAAATACCCAATCCATCTTAAATGAAGTAAGTGTTAACAAGTAATCTGGGCTCCTGCAGATTAGGATTCCTAAGATTCTGACTATATGGTGTTTCCCTCTGCAAATCTATTATCCCAGTAGCCCTTTAATAATCCCAATAGGTTATGGCAATACTTGCAGAAATCTTTGGTGACAAATAAGAGCTCATCTCTCTTTTCTTCCAGGAGAGGACCAGTAATGCTCAGCATAAATGACGAAATATTTTCTTGATCCGAGAATCCCATGGACACTAATTCATCTTTGGAAAAATGCACGAATTGGCATGCCTCATGATATGAATCGGTTATTCCAGGGCAATATTCTTCGTATATTTTAAGTAGATTTGAATCGGTCATTCTGCCTTTAAGGCTAGGTAACTTTCCCTTATCAAATTGATTAGTAAGAGTTACTGAATCGAATGAAATTTTATTAAATGGCTCCCCATCGCTAATAACTCTCTTACATAAATCATTTCCACCTAAATAAGCTGCATATGTTCTTATGCAACAATCTATAATGGTACGAAGCAGAATATAAGCAGTATCCAAATTTTCGTCATTGCATGAATAGATCATTGCATCTATCAAGGATCCACATTTATGAGCGATAGCCCACATAAACAAATCGTCATCAAAAAAAGTGAGTTTTACATCTTTATTCATATCAGGCATCAGAATGACATTCAAAGTTTGCTTACAGTCTCGAAGTTCTGCTAAAAGTGTTTCTCTTGATTGATTGAATCCATCTACATTCATTTATTTCTTTTTGCCCCTATTAACAATACAGAAAAGCAAGGATCAAATCATATATAGCTATTAAAAAAGCGGAGGCCTTCAAGACCTCCGCTTAATATTTTTATTAAATTGACATTATGCAGTTGCAGGGAAAGTCTGTGCTGTAGCATGACCTGCCTTACTACAAGCAGCAATAGTAACGCTAGGTGCTGTATCTCCTGATGCAGTAACTGTTACATCAACGATGCCACTAAACTTAAATACATTAGAAGTGCCGTCTGTTTCTGCAACAGTAATTGTATAAGAAGTACCATCCGTAAACGATGCTGGATTCTTTGTAACTGTAGCAGTATTATTGCCTTCATTTGTAAGATAATCAGCGGCAAGAATCGAATAAATTGATCTTGCATTAGCTTCATCAGCACCATACTTTGCCTTGTTCATCTGTCCCATGAAAATCGGAATGGAGATCGCTACAAGTACACCTATGATGGCGACAACAATTAACAATTCTGCCAGTGTGAAGCCCTTCTTATCCTTCATAGTGCCGTCATCCTCCGTTTCTTCATACGTAAGTATAAAGCATATTCCATTGTCCCTGTTGCTTTAAAATGTGCTGATAGGACCTTTTCACAAAACACCCTTGAGTTTCGTTATTTTGTCCAAAAGTTTAGTGAAAAGGTTCTCTTGATTTTGAACGTGGACATCCGAACAAAAGATGTACACCCCTCCGATCGGACTGACTCCATCACCGAAATATTGGTTTGATACGAGATTAGGAGTTCAGTTTCCAAGCTACGTCGCTCCCGTGGGCGTACTCGTAGCTATCAGCATTCCCATTTTCACAGCTCAGTTAGAGAAGGCTAGAGATGCGACAACTGTAGCAAATATTCGTTCCGCTTACGCAGAAGCTTCAGCATTAATGCTTTCTGAGCCGACAAGTACCACCGCCACAAGTGGTAATGCTACTAAAACAGCAGCAAACGTAGTTCAAGTTGCTAAAGTTGCATTACCGTGCACAGATGGAAATGCTGATGTTAGCACTCTTCCTTTTACAATTAGCCTTACTGGAAAAGTTCCGGCAACTTCAGCAACAATAACATTTACTTTTGCTGCCGATAGTACTGTCACAGCAGCTATTAACTAATCATTCACATTTACTCTCCAATCTCTCATCACTGGGACTTGGAGAGTTTTTTATTTTGCCTTCTTACCAATCAACCTCTAAGTCCTTTATTCAAGCCATTTTTGAGGTGGTTAAAAAGGAAGAAGGGTTAGGTGTGGAGGTATAAAAAAAGCTCTCTACTCGCGAGAGCAGAGAGTTGAATTATTGGTTTATAGATTAACCACCTGTGGTTTCATCGCCACCAGCAGGGGTTCCGGATCCGCCTGTTTTAGCAGTTCCACCAAACGTTGCTGCTGCTGTGTGTCCGGCTTTGCATTTTGCGCCATCGTTACATTCATAAGTAATAACGTATCCATTGCCTTCAGAATTTTTTGAAACCGTATACTTCATATTCTTGAGATTAATAACTTCGCCGGTCTGAAGCGTAATTGTGTCAGTTTTGGTTGTGACAAGCTTGCTTGAATCTACGCCGTCAGTAATTGCTGCAGACTGAAGCTCTGCATAATACGAACGGATGTTTGCCAAATCAGTAGCATCCTGAGCTTTGTGAAGCTGGCTTGTGAAAATGGGAATGCTGACAGCTACAAGTACGCCAATGATCGCCACTACAATCAGCAGTTCAGCCAGTGTGAAGCCTTTTTTGTTCAGTTTCTTAAACATTTATTTACCCCTCCTGTTTTGTACGCCGGCGGATGGCCGGAAATTTACTTACCTATTGGTTCTATCGGCGTATATTTTAAAAACTTAATAGCGTTTCTTTAAATCTTCTAATTATTTTGCATAGAACCAATATTTTTTGCTAGAAAAGATTATACATCGTGAACATCGGCATGTAAATCGCGAAAATGATGAAACCAGCAAAAACAGCCATGATACAGAGTAATGTCGGCTCCATGGCGGCGATGGCAT
>Ga0256404_1001467_pt1 | contig 56775 bp, 45 predicted proteins | sample RumenRJG_01DNA_FD_185990 | JGI IMG/M metagenome (GOLD analysis project Ga0256404, IMG submission 185990) | Bovine rumen microbial communities from Lethbridge, Alberta, Canada - RJG_01 | ecosystem: Host-associated > Mammals > Digestive system > Stomach > Rumen | place: Canada: Alberta | collected... | reverse complement strand
AGTCGTTTCATGTTGCAAAGATATTAAAAATTATTCAATTATCGCTTCTTTGTGTATTACTATTCCGTCATCGCTGACACCTTCGAGGGTGATGAGGTAGCGTTTGGAGATGTCGGAGGCATAGAACTTAACGCTGGCGTGACCTTTTTCGTCTGTCTCCACCTTTGGGTTCCAGTAGAGCGTAATGCGATGGTCAGGGCGCGTCTTCTGGTTCTTATCCGTGTATTGCGGAGAATAGAACTCGACATTGGGTTTCCAACCCTGTTGCTGCACCGTAGCCATTGACAAGGGACGGAATATCCTACCATGAAGACCAGGTTTCTGGCGGACGAGCAGCAGTCCCGAGGTTGACACGTTCCAGCCATAGATGGTCATGCTGGCGGCACCGACATGGTCGAACCATTCGATGGACTCAATGGTCTCAGGCTGAAGCATCAGTAATTCCTCGACGTTGCTGCGAAACTCGTCGATGAAAATGACTGGACCTTGCATCGCTCGCGTAACTGTGCCTGAGCGGTATCTGATTTGCAACTCGCCATTAGCATCGCGATAGACAGGAATGCCTAAGGTGCTGAGCAGAATCTCCATCGAGTAGAAATTGTTGAGCAAGGGGTCGTCATCATAAAAAGCACGAAAGGGCATGACACCCAACAGATTGGTGGGCTTATGTCGTCGTTTCTTCTCCTTGACGACTTCTGGCAGGTCGATAACCTTATCGACGCTACCGTACATGACCTGCTCCTGAGCCTGACGGACGAAGCCGTCTGAGATGGAGAGAGGTGAGACGTGAGACGTAAACGGAGCATGCAGGGCAGGGAATGTCTGTGGGTCGATATTCAGTTGTACGAGGCTGGTGCTGCCCGTGCGTCGCAACCCCTCCAAGACGTACGTTGTGCCGTCCGGAAAGTCGAGGCCATTGACGGTGAAGCGGCTGCTGTCGCCCAGTTCAAAGGTCTGACGTAAGCCCTTGTCAGGACGGAAGAGCATCAGTTTCGGGTGCTTCACTTTCTTAAAAAGGGTACCGCGAATCTGGCCGGAAATGGTCTGGGATGTCTGGAAGCTGTAGTCGATACGGGGGTACGTTCCGCTGAGCATGTCAGCCAGTGGATAGTCAGCATACTGCTGGTTCAGATACTTGTCAATAGCGGGTTGTAGCGTGTCGGGGGTTACGACGTCGTAATCGGTAACCGACAGCGAAAAGTTTCCACTTAGCGGTGTGCCGTCAGCCCCCATGAGGGTGATGTCCAGTTCCATCGGGTCGTTATGGGTTTGTGCTTTGCCGCTGATGTTGACCAGCGATTCTCCGCCCACAATGTTTGTCTGGCTCTCAGCCACGATTTCGCCCGTCTGTCGATGAACCATTGCAACGCTGACGTTTCCCGGTCGCAGCGACTGACTGTCGATGCACAACACTTTTCCCTGTGTGTAATCAGCGACAAGAAGATTGCCGCTACCGTAGAGTACACAGGCGAGAGGGGCATCAGTGGCCTTGTTCAATTGGATAAGCAGCTGCCCTTTTCTCTGTCCCAACTCCAGTCCGGAGTCCGTAGGTAGCGGACTCTGAGTCCGAAGGGGGCGGACTGGCAGTCCGAAGGGCACGGACTTTGTCTTCTGCGAGGATTTATTTCCTACCACCAGCAATTCCTTGTAGAAGAACCTTTCGGCAGGAAAGTTGCGCATCCATTGTGTATAGGCCGCAAGGGTATAGCAGCCCCCTTTCATTTCATGGGGCAAGACCAGCGCATTGGCGAAGACGCCGTCTGAGTCACACTTGACAATGATGCGCTGGACGAGGGTATCAGCTGCGTTGTCCAACAACTCTACATAGACGTATCGTGAACGGCTGATGGGGGTATGGGTAACGGCATCTACCAGATGGGCTCGGAACCACACCGTGTCGCCAGGAACGTAGTAGGGACGGTCGGTATGGACATATATTTTTTCTTGTGGCACCTGCCGGTAGTAATCCAGAATGCGCTGTTGGATATCGAGGGTATCTGTTTTTTCGCGAAGCCTTATGATGGCACTATTTAAAACAGTTCGCCACCGGTCACCGTTCACTCGTGGAAGCATACCCTCAATGGTATCCTTCAGCTCCTGGAACTGTTGGCGCGAGAGACGGCCCTTATAGTTCATCGCCAGTTCGCGTACAATGACGGCTATGGCTTGGTCGTTCGTGGTGTTTTGACCAGTAAACCTCTCGCTGACGTGTAGCATTTTGGCTCTCAGGTCACCATAGTTGTTAATGGTCTGGGCGCTGATGTTCAATGTCGCCAGCGTGATACCTATTACGAATATAAGACGTCTCATGGCTGTTCCTCCGTTGTTTTGTTGATATTCATAGCCTCTTCCTGCACGTCATCTTTAGTCAGTTCGCCTATCATGATGCGCTGCACCAATTTCTGCAGACGGGCATCGGCACGTATCACCTGCTCGGCCTTAGCGGTATAGGTGCTGTCAGAAACGTTTTCCAATTCATGTTCCAAACGGACAATGTAGTATTGCAGACTGTCGATAGTGGATACTTGTTTTGATACTTGCTGATGTTTTATGGTATGGCTTCTTTTTTGCTTAGGAATTGGAAACTGTTGCGCAACAAGGACAGTATCTTGTGCTGTGGGAATTGGTTGGGGCTTTTGGATGGCGTTAGTTGTCGCTACCAAGGATATTGCTTTTTGTTTAGGCCACAGGACAGCGGCACCAATTGCAAGCACTATAGCAATTGTAGCAGCTATAGTCCAACGCAGATAGCGGTGCTTGGCTTGTCGCTTGGCTACAATACTATCGTACAATGCCGTCTCGTCCTCTATGAGCCAACGCTCTATATCTTCCTTTTGTCGAAGTTCCTGAGCTATCAGGTGCTCCTCCTCGGGTGTCGTCTGCTCGTTCAATAGTTTGTCAATCAATTCTTTTTTCATCTTATATCTCCTTTCTGGTTAAGAATTTCAAATAGTTTACGTTTTGCTGTGCTAAGCATTGCGCTGACGGAGCGTGGACTGATGCCGGTAACGGAACTTATTTCAGCAATGTCCATCTCCAGTTCGTGGCGCATGCGAAACAGGCGTTGCTCAGCAGGTTTCAGTTGCAAAAGAGCTAATCGTAATTGCACTATAGCTTCGTTTGCTTCCATCTGTCGACTGATGGTCTCGTCTTCCATTTGTTCCTGTAGTTCGCTACTCGCCATTCTGACCTGTTGCTTACGCCATTCGCTGATGCAGAGATTCTTAGCCATGCGTATGGCTAATGGCTCAATCCCAATCTGTTGCTCAATGCGCTCGCGCAACTGCCATAGTCTCATCAGCGTCTCTTGGGCTATGTCCTCCGCACAATCACCGTCGTTGAAGAACTGCCGTCCTATATTGAGTAGCTTTGGACGTAGCTGTTGGGCAATATGTTCAAACTCTTGTTGGGTCATTCTGTCTTATATACGCATGAGACATTAAGATGTTAAGTAAAAAAATCCCCTCTCGAATTTGGGAGGGGATGATAGTTACTTATACAGCGATTTCAGCGTTTCTTCTGGTTCTATCTCTATCTTGCTTTCGTCGAGCATCGAGCGGTCAAGGCCGAATACGTCGATGAAGAAGTCGTAGACGGCTTTGCGCTTGTTTTCGCGGAAGTCGTGGCGCTCGTTGGGCAGATGCACGTTACGCACCTTGTCCTTGGCATTATAGAAGCCATAAATGCGTTGCAGATAGGGGAACTCCAATGTGGGAACACTTGACGTCCAGTCGCCACCATCGCTGACGATGAGCATGGGTTTGGGAGCCATGACAGCTGCAAGTTCAGGTTCGCAAGTGCCTCCTGCGCTAAGCTGGACGGGCTTGCCGCTCTCACAAGGGCAACCTCCATCGAAATGCGAAGCCAGATGAACCACAGGTGCTGAGGCTGTGACGCGCTCGTCCAATAGTGAGAGCATCACGGTATGTGTACCACCACCTGAGCCACCCATTACGCCAATGCGCTCCGTATCGATGTCCTTGCGATTTTTCAGCATCCAGTCGAGCAGAATATATCCACAAGCAGCTTGATACACGTGGGCACGACTGCTATGATGGTCACCCACCTCTTTCTCACTCTCGCCCCAGCCATAAAGATCGAAATCGACACAGACAGCACCCATGCGGGCGAGGGTTCCCAGTCGCTGTTGCTCGTCCTTACGATAGCGGTAGGGCCAGTGTCCGTCTGGGCAGACTATCAGCGCGTGCTTGCCTTTCTTCAGCGAGGCGTAGATGGTGCCGAAGAGATGCTGTCCAGGAGTCAGTTCAATGCAGATGTTCTGCGTGCTGTATCCGTCGTGCTTGCGAACCTTCGAGAGAATGACGGGGCGCACCAGATTGCCCTGAAAGCCCGTGCTCACGGCTTTCTTGTCCTTCGTTACGACGCACGAATCCAGGAACTTATCCAACTCCAGACGTTGGCGAACCTCCTTGCGCAGGGTATCGCGACGAGCTTCCCATTGCTCCTTATTATTATATAAGGTGGAGAGCCAGTCGAGCATCATCTTACCCTCAGCCTCGTGTCTGCGTGGATACTCGTACAACTTGATTTTATACGTGTTGTCACTCTGTTTCCACCAGTTCCAGTCGTAGTATTTGCAGATGTTGTCGAGCGTCATTTCGAGCGAGTAGGGGCGCACGCGGAAGTCGGCGTAGGGCATCTTCTTGCCTACGGTATCCACGTTCTTGTCGAACTTGAACTTCACGCCAAAGCGCTTGCTGACGTCGTTCATCAGGTCAGTCACACTACGCTCGAAACGCGTCTCGTATGTTTGACTCATGCCAGCTGTCGTGGTGGCAGCCAGCATGAGTAAGCAAAGCAATTTCTTCATAAATGATTATTTATAGATGGGTCCGAAGTTCTGGCATGCACGATAGTCGGCACCCTCCTTGTCCATTCCGAAGGAATTCCAGCAAGCAGGACGGAAGATGTCTTTATCAGCAATGTTATGCATGCAAACAGGGATACGCAGCATAGCACACAGCGTAATCAGGTCGGCACCTACGTGTCCGTAGCAGATGGCTCCGTGGTTAGCACCCCAGTTGTTCATGACGCTGTAAACATCCTTGAAGGCATCCTTCGTGGGATCCAGACGTGGAGCAAACCAAGTGGTAGGCCATGTGGGGTCTGTACGCTTGTCCAGAATGTCGTGCGTCTTGGGGTCGAGCTCTACGGTCCAACCCTCAGCCAACTGCAATACGGGACCTAAGCCTGCTACGAGGTTCAGACGCAGCATCGTCATCGGCATTCCACCCTTTGTGACGAAGTGTGACGAGTAACCACCACCACGGAAGTAGTCGCGATCGGCAGGCATCCATGAGGTAGCCTTCAGACAAGCCTCCATATCTTCGTTCTTCATCTCCCAGAAAGGCTTGATAGTAGGATTACCATCCTTGTCGCTCATAGCACCTGTGGCATCCAGCGTGGTAGCACCGCTATTGATGAGGTGGATGAAACCACCAGCAGCTGCACCACTCAGGTCAGTACCCGTGACGCGCTTGACAGCCTCTGGACTCCAATAGGTGCGGATGTCTGAGAACATTACGCCACGATTGGTCAGCAAGTGGCCAAACAGCATCGACATACCATTCAGGAAGTCGTTCTCAGTAGCCAATGTATATGCCTCGCGAGGACCATTCCAGTCAAACGATGTACACATCATCGACTCAGGGAAGTCGAAGTTGGGCTTGTAGTCCGTCCACTGACGCTGTCCCTGCACACCAGCAGCAATGGCGTTGTGTCCGATAGCCTCTTCCTTATAACCCATCTCCAGCAGCTTCTCAGAGCCCTGCATCAGGTCGCGGATAATCATCATGTTCTTAACGGTAAACTCCCAGTCCTCGTCCTTCTCCTGACGATTCTTGCCTTTGCCCTTACCATTGAAGGTAGTCATAGGCACGCCTGGGAACAAGGGACGGTCCTCGTTATAGTCGTGACCCTCCTGAGGCTTGCAATATTTCTCTACCCACTTCATGGCCTTCTCAAACTCGTCCTTGTCGTAGATGCCAAAGTCAACACGACGCAGAATCTCTACCAGCGATACATATTCTGTACGCATGCCAAGGTACTGCTGCAGGAAGTCAGCATTGACGATACTACCAGCAATACCCATACAGGTGTTACCCAACGACAGGTAGCTCTTGCCACGCATGGTTGCCACAGCCTGTGCAGCACGGGCAAAGCGCAGAATCTTCTCAGCTACATCCTCAGGAATGGTGTTATCGTCCAAGTCCTGCACGTCGTGACCATAGATGCCATAGGCGGGCAGACCCTTCTGGGCATGAGCTGCAAGAACAGCTGCCAGATATACAGCACCTGGGCGCTCCGTTCCGTTGAATCCCCACACAGCCTTGGGGTAGTAGGGATTCATGTCCATCGTTTCTGAGCCGTAACACCAGCAAGAAGTAACGGTGATGGTGCTACCTACACCCTCGCGCTCAAACTGCTCAGCACATGCGGCACTTTCGCCCACACGTCCAATCGTCGTGTTGCTGATAACGCATTCCACCTTTGAGCCGTCGCCATTCTTTAAGTTACTCTCAATCAGGTTCTTTACTGCTTTTGCCAGATTCATGGTCTTTTCTTCCAGACCCTCACGAATACCACCCTGACGACCATCAATCGTAGGGCGAATACCAATCTTTGGATAATTCTGTTTCATTGTTTTTTCTATTTTAATTAGTTTTATTATAAGACGAACACCTCTGCTGATTGTCACCAAAATCCACATGTAAGACAAAATAATGGAAGAAAAAGTCGCGTCATTCACATTTTTTCCGTATCTTTGAAGAAAAGTTTAATTGCAAAGTTTGAAATATACATTGCAAAGTCTGCAATATAAGTTGCAAAGTTCGCAATATAGATTGCAAAGTCTGAAATATAAAAATTAAGAGTACTATGGCAAATTATGTAATCAAGGAAATGCCTGAAGGTATGGGCAACGGCAAAAAAAGGAAGATTGTTCCCTAAGATGCAGGTTTATACGGAGTTCGACTACGACAAGGTCGTTGAGCTCGTTCACACCAATTCGCCAGCCTTCAGTCAGGCTACCGTTCGTGGTGTGCTAGACACGCTGGCTGTCGTCATGAAGTCGTATCTCCCTTTAGGACACACCATGAAAATCGACAACCTGGGCGTATTCTCGCTGTAGCTGGAATTTGCTGATAACGAGGCAGATAGCGCGAATCCACAGGCTACGCAAGAGCCTGCGTCCAAGAAGAAATACCATCATGTGAGGGTCAAGGGCGTGAATTTCAAGGTTGATAAGAAACTGGTGGCTGACATCAACAAGGAGAACACCTTCGAGCGCACAACCGCCAACCCCACCTCTCCCTCTCCGTACTCCCTCGAAGAGCGCTTGCAACGTGCCCTTAGCCATATCGACAAGCACGGCTTCATCACCCTTCAGGAATACGCCAACCTCAACAGCCTCAGCTACAGCACAGCCTCCAGGAAACTCGCCAAACTCGTCCTCGATCCTCATTCTGGCATCAAAGCGAAAGGTGCCAGTTCTCACAAGGTCTGGGGCAGGAGGTGATGAAAAGTGAAAGTCACCACATTATACTTTTTTTTATTCGGGACTTGAGAAGCAGTTCCCTATTTCCATACCCTTCGATATAACCATTCTTTATGACAAATCGGTTAATGGGTACTGCCCTATAATAATGGGTGGTGTCCACATCCAAGATATAGACATTATGTGACTCCTTTCTATATACGCCCCAACAATACGTTTGAGTATAGTGTTCACCCTTATAATACATACCGAATGTCGAGTCGTTCTTATTGATTGTCAGCGAAATAGAGCTGTCGTTTGCTTCGAATGCATAGTCTATATGTTCACTTTTCCAGTGGATACACGAAGATTGGCAAGCGGCGAAGTTGACTGCGAAGAACATCAGAAACGAATTGATGAAGAACACGATACTCCAACGTTCTTTATTCAAAAAGAACAGAACAATGCTAATAACAAGGTTTATGAATGCGATTAGGAAAGAAAAAAATAATGTGGTAAGTCCGTCTTGGTGACTGGGCGAAGAAAAATACATTAGAATGAGAAACACCGAATCTATGATGGCAATTATCAACATAGGGCGTTTAAGATGTATTGTTGTAGATTCAAACACTTTCATGATGTTTTTCGTCATATCCTAACTGCATTTCTGCCTGCAAAAATACGAATTATTTTTGAATGAGCGAAAGAAATATTGGAAAATGTTGTATCTTTGCCAATGTAAAAGCTATGGATAGGGCGACATTTGAAAGGCAGAAAGCATTTGCGGGCGAGAAGAAACCATCGATGCAACGACGCTGTGTGGATCATGACTACACGGAGCGACGGATGTATATGGTCATCATGGTGACGGAGGGGCGGAAACCGCTCTTCGGCAAGGTGGCGGGACGAAGCGGCAAAGCGGGGCGAGGCTAGGAGGGTGCTTATAGATAAAAGGGGGCAGGTTTGAAGCCTGGCCCCTTTGTATGAAGAAAAAACGCGCTTATTTGGCGTAGAATTGCTCTATCAGATTGCCAATTTTGGGAATGTCGAAGAAGTCGTCCGTATTGTCCAACTGATAGTCGGGCTTGATGCCTTCGTCGATGTTCTCGCCTTTCAGGTTGATGAGACGGGCACGGTGGGTGGACTTCCAGTCAGGACTCGACCAGGTGAGTGAGGAGATAAAGGCAGAGTATGCAGGCCGATTGGATGAGATTCCTGGCTTGTTCGCCAAGATGAAGCCGATGGAGGGTGCCATCGAGGCTGTGCATGAACTGCAGAAACATTACGACCTGTTTATTCTCTCTACAGCTCCTTGGAAGAACCCGTCGGCATGGTCGGACAAGGTAGAGTGGGTGACGAAGTACCTTGATGACGTGTTCCATAAGAAGATGATAATTACCCACCGCAAGGACCTTTGCCAAGGTGATTATCTGATAGACGACCGAGGTAAGAATGGCACGAGCGAGTTCGGTGGCAAATGGATTGAGTTTGGCTCGGAGAAATTTCCTGATTGGGAGAGTGTGCTAAAATACTTAGAAAGCCAAAGATTAGATGAATATCTTGTGGAAATTGGTCGTGCGGATTTGCTGACTCTGGAAGAAGAGGTGGCATTGAGCAAGGCTATACAGGAGAAAGGTTCTGACTGCGAAGAAGCAGAACGGCTGGTAAAGTGCAATCAACGATTTGTCATCAGTGTGGCCGCACAGTATCAGAAGCAAGGGCTGACACTCGAAGAACTGATAGAGGCAGGAAACGAAGGACTGAAAAAGGCTGCTATAAAGTATGATGCCTCTCGTGGCTTCAAGTTCATCGCATATGCCGTCTGGTGGATTCGCCAGAGCATTATTCAGGCCCTTGAAGAAAAAAAGTAAAAAGAGGATTTGGTAAGATGACGTTAAACAAACAAATGATCCGATACAATTCATCCTTCCTCATCAGGTGGCTTCAGCTGGTTTAAGCGAAGATAACGAAAGCCTCCCCGAAGGGAGGCTTATTTAATGCTCAATCTTCTGCCAAAGGTTGGGGCCGATCTTCACGACGAGGCCTTCTTTTACCCAGCGATAGATGATGGTTTTCACTATTGGCGATTCGTTGTTGGCCAGACGGAGGTTCACCAAGTCCTCTTTTGTGAACTCCTTGGGGAGTGCATCCAGATAGCGGATGTTACCCCTTGAGGTCTGAGGACTCACCGCATTGTCGTGGAGAGCGTCAATCTTGGTGCCATAGAGCTGCAACTGATAGTGCAGACAACGCTCGGCATACCAAACGGCAAACTTGATGGCGCGCTCCGTTTCCTGACGACCTTCCAGCAGATAGGCGAGGATGCCAGCACGGAAACCATTGAGGGCAGCACGACGACGCAATACATCGAGTGAATAACGCAAGGTCTGCAGATACTCCTGGCGTTTGCCTTCATCCCATTCCTCAATGGCCTTGTTGATGAGGGGCAATTCCACCTCGCCTTCCTCGTCCATCAGACAGAGGCACTGACGTTTCACCTTCTCTTCCTCTTCCTTAGTCCAAATCTTAAACTCTGGCATCTTGGCGCCTACCATATCGGGCAACACTACAGGCGTCACTCGGCTCACCAATCCACTCTCGGCATCAGCGAAGAAGGCTCGGCACTTGTTAGGCGTACCACACATCACCATATTGTAATAGAGGGTAACCTTGCCAGAGAACGAATCCTTCGAGATGCGGTGCTGACCCCAGGGCTTGTTGTCGTAAGCCAGACGGAACAGGTCGTTCTTCTCCGTCCAGGCACCACCCTTGTTGTTCTTCAGAACGGTCTCAATCTCAGGGGCATAGGTGAACAGATGCTTGCCTTTGGCATAGAGGGCGCGCTCCAAGAAAGCAGACACACCGATGTTGGGCTCGATGATGCGAATCTGGGCACAGGGATTCTCCACATCCTCACCATTTTTCTTCGCAAGTGAGTATTCGATTTCCTTCTGCCATTCCACCTCGTCCTGTTTGATGATAGGGTCCATCAGCAACTCGAACTCAGTGTCGACGAACGATTTACCAGTGGCCTGAGGGGCTTCAATGTCCACGATGAAACTGGGTGAGTTCAGCTTGCCATCACGATACTTGGCACGAATACCTGTGGCCAGTGTTCCCAGCATAGGCATTGCCGCCATCAGCGTGGCTTCGCGGAACTCCTCAGGAGCATGGTCGCTAAGGTCCTGAAGGATGCCTGGCAACTCAGTATTGATAGGAGCTACTGTCGTTTCCTCGACCTCTGCAGAACCAGCTTCAATAGCTGCTCCCAACGACGAAAGAACTTCATTCATCATGGAAGGAATGCCTGCAGGGCGGGTGCTACCAATGGCACTTTTGATGGTTGACAGCACCTCATGGTCAGACAGTCCCCAATGGGGGAGGATAGTGAACAAACGCTGTTCATCGAAGTCGCAGATGAAGCGCAGGTATCGACTCATGGTGTAAAGCGCCATATTGCGTTCACCCTCCACAGGAGCATCGCCATAACCCAACTTGAAAAGCAGGGCCTGCACGATGTTCTCGTAAGGAATGCCCTTGTAATTAAGAGGTGAGGGGGTAGGGGTAAGAGATGAGGACTCGGGCTCAGCCTGAATCATGGCCTTGTCTTCATGATTCTCCTCTTTCCATTCTGATTCCTCAAACACCACTGGGTCGAGCAATTTCACATACTGCTCGCTGACCATGAAACAACAGCGGGCCAAGTCGGTAACATGCGAGTCGTAGCTGACACCCAGACGAGAGGCCAACTTCTGGATGTCCTCCTCGATGGTAGCTCCTGGTGTTCGCCAAGCCCAGATGTGAGTTCCACCACCAGCACTTTCAGCAAAGTACACGATACGATATTCCTCGATGAGGTTTTCGTCCTGCACCTTCTGCCAAAGCTGCTCTGTCAGCCCCTTCTCGTCGATGTCGAGGAAGAAGAGTCCTGAGGGCACCGCATCTTCAGCCTTGCGCGTACCATTATTAAAACACTGTGCAAGAGGCAACCAAACGGGCAATTCCTTCTTGCGATCCAAATTTTTGTTCTGCTTCACGTCCTGAAGGATTTCCTCCACGTGATTCTCCGCCAGCAGCTGACGGTAAGCAGCCATGCTCGCCTTGCGAGGCTTGCCGCTAAATGAGTTTGCAACGCTTACCATACTTTTGTATTTTTTTAGCGCTGCAAAGTTCACAAGGGATATTGCACCTTCATAGTGGGATATTTCCGCGAAGAGTGCAATTACTTCTTAGCATGTGCTAAAGCTTTGTATTTCTGATAGATAGCATCGAAATTATTCTGCAATATTTTTGTTTCATTACCCATTCCTTCCTGAATATTCTTCCTGAAAGTGCCCACATACTGCTTCTCAGTCAGCTTTTCTGCCAAATCACTGTCGGAATGGGCTCCGAAGACTGCACTTTTTTTCAATTCTCCCAACAAATGGCAGAAGAAACGTGCAGTGAACAAGTCATTGTGCGGACTTTTGCGCGTCACTTTCAAATGGGCAAAGATTTCCTCGTCCTGAATCAGCTCTTGCCACATCGCTTCATAATGGGGGAACCATGTATTAGCAACCAGATCGTGCAACTTGCTAGCTGCCTCCAAGACTGCATCACCTACTTGTTGCAGTTCGTCTTTTACTAAGTGCTCATGACCAAATTTCGTTGCTGGGTCCAATTCTCTGGCTATCTCATAAAGAGTAGTCAGATGGAAGATAAAGTGGCGCAGGGTATCATCGTCGAGACGAGCATCTAGGAAATCCTTATCAAAGGCCTTACGGTCTGTGGTCCATTTGGCAAACAATCCTCCTGGCACCTGCCCTAGTTCTGCGCGCTCTTTGGTGCGTTCGGCTGTCATAATCTCCTTCCACGAATTGCTGTCGCTCACCACACGCAACGTTTCACGACGTTCTTTCCAGTAATTCCACCATTCTGTACTTTCACGTGTACGCGCCAGTACCTTATTAAATACATCGGCCATCAACTTGCTGTCTGCTTGCCTTTGTTTCATGATTCTCACTATCAGTTCTGGCAACATCATGAGTATCGCCAGCCATATCAACATCATTTGCAGACTCTCATCCATCTTTCCCGTAAGCTCGTCCATCGCCGTTCGCATCTCCTGTAGATGCTTGGTAGTCTCTTCCAGATTCGTGGCGTCGCCTTCAGCATTCATGCTCTGAATAATCTGTGCTACTATCATCAGCTCATTGGGCTTCAGATATTGTGCACAGAGAGCAAAAATGGACTGCATAGGCGATACCTGCTCATTGATAACCTCCTGCTGTTCTTTTGACAATGCTGAATGCTGTGCCAAAGTCTGGCTGACCATGTCGAAGAATGAGGCTCGCTGCTTAGCAGGTTGATTCGTCTGCATTCGCTGTAGCAGTAGCATCACCGATTGGCGCATGCTGGTGTTTGAAATACTCTGGGCAATGCGGTCAAGATACTCTGAGAACAAAAGGACACAAGGCATTTGGTGCAGTTCCATCAGGGCCATCACGCTGCTCTGCATCCTCATCATGGCAGCATACACCTCAGCTTCTACACAAGTGTCTAAATCGGCCTCCAAGTCTTGTGCCAACTCCGTTAAACGCTGGCTTGCCACATCCCAATGACGGCACAGCTGGGTAGTCAGTTGCTCAGCGCGCTCATCGTCAACAATCTTTTTTATATTTTCTTCATTCATATTGTCATCCTTTTTTTTCGACCTGCAAAGGTACAAATAAGTGAGCGAAATGCAAAATAATACCCCTTCAAAATGGATTTAAAATTCTCAGCAACGGTCACGGTCACAACTGTGACCATGTGACCATTTCGCTCTTATAGAAGATAGTTTTGTCTTGTAAGCATCTGAATATCAATTAATTGCATATTTACTTCTGCTTATTTCTACCCTCCGCGGTCACATGGTCACAGTTGTGACCGTGACCGTTTTCGTCCGCTTTTTAGCCATACGCAAACCTGCATCAAACATCTACGCTTCTTGCATTGAACATCTACGATATGTTCCTCAAACATATACGATATGTGTGATGCACATCTACGCTTTTTACATCGTACATCTACGCTCTTTACATGCAAGATATAGGCTACTCGCATGGTCAGGAGCCTATGCTCACATCGTCTCCATAGGCTCCAGCCGATGTCAAAAGCCAATGGAGACAACGTCAAATGCCACACATTTACAAGTTCTTTATAAAAAATCGCCGTCTTCCCCCAAATAATGTTAAATCACAACAAATTGTTAGTTTAAAATCGACTTTTTCGATAATATCCTTGCAAAAAATCTCAAAAAGGTGTATATTTGCAGCGTCAAAAATCTCAAAAAGGTGTAAAATATGGCAGAGCAAAAATCTCAAAAAGGTGCAAACGGTGTCATTATGAAGCGTAAAATATACCAACAACTTCTCGATTGGAAGGAGAAAAGACGTGGTGAGGTGGCACTACTTGTAGAGGGAGCACGACGCATCGGAAAGAGTTATATTGTAGAGGAGTTCGGAAAGAATGAGTATGAATCATATATCCTCATCGACTTCAATAAGGCTCCTCAGATGGTCAGAGATTGGTTTGACCTCAATTTGGAAGACCTCGACACGCTGTTTCTCTATCTGAGCCAGCACTACAAAGTGAAACTCCATGAACGCAAGTCGCTTATCATTCTCGACGAGGTACAGTTGTGTCCTAGGGCTAGAGCTTCTATCAAATTTCTGGTGGCCGATGGTCGATATGACTATATCGAGACGGGATCGCTGGTGAGCATCAAGAAGAATACTCAAGGCATTGTACTCCCCTCGGAAGAACGCCCCATCCAGATGTACCCGATGGACTTTGAAGAGTTCCTTTGGGCTACAGGTAACGACATGCTGATGGACTTGATACAGAAGATGTACGCAGAGCGGAAGCCGATGGGCCAAGCTTTCCATCGTCAGGCTATGGATGCTTTCCGTCTCTACATGATTGTTGGAGGAATGCCACAAGCCGTCAAGAAGTATGTTGAGACCAAGGACTTTGATGCCGTAGATGCTGCCAAGCGCGATGTGCTTGCCATATATCGTAACGACATCTTCAATTATGCTGGGGAGATAGCCGACAAGGTAGTATCTATCTTCGACCAGATACCTCCTCAACTCTCCAAGCATGAAAAGAAGTTCCGCCTATCTGCCCTGAAGCCAGGTGCGAAATATCGCGATTGGGACGACGCTTTCTTCTGGTTGAAGGATGCGAGAGTGGTCAACATCTGCTATAATTCGACAGAGCCAAACATCGGATTGAAGATGAACGAAGACCGCACGACATTGAAGTGTTATATGAACGATACGGGCTTGTTGATTAGTCACGCTTTCGACGAAAAGGGCATCGTCTCGTCTGAGATTTACCAGAAGCTGCTCTTTGGGAAGTTGGAGGTGAACGAGGGAATGTTCATAGAGAACATTGTGGCCCAGATGCTAGCGGCCAGCGGCAACAAGCTCTTCTTCTATAGCAAGTCGTCAGAGGATGCTGAGGAACGTATGGAAATCGACTTCCTGCTCCAGAAGGATAAAGTGACCAGTCGCCACAACATCCGTCCTTTAGAGGTCAAGAGCGGTAAGAACTACACGCTGTCTTCTCTGACGAAATGTATGAAGAAGTTTGGGGAATATATGACCACTCCCTCTGTGCTTCATGCAGCCGACTATAAGGTGGAGGACGGCATCACATATCTTCCGCTTTATATGACACCTTTGTTGTAGTCATGTGCAAAAAGTACCTCTGTTTTTGAATTTCTTCGCGAATGTGTCTATATAATGGACATCAAACAATTAAAATTCAAAGATATGGCTACAACGTTTAAAACCAGTTCTACAAATATTTCACAGAATTGTTTTGTGGAATGTTCCTTTTTTCGTAACTTTGACTTTGTCGAACTTCTTTGACCTGAAGGTACAAAGAAAAAATGATAACGCCAAATTCTTCAGGAGGCAAATTGCATTATGTCATTGTTTTTATGAAAAAGATTAGTAAATTGGAGGGTATTATGTCCACCACTCCTTAAAAAAAATAAAAGAAAAGCATATTTTTGCTTATCAAAACTCGTTAATAACAAAAATTTTATTATATTTGCACCAAAAAGTGTTGATATGACTCTTCAAAAGTGGATAAAGGACAGAGCTATTCATGGTTATCCCACGTTCTCCATTGAGGATGTGAGAAATATTGGTATGTATTCTTCTGAGCAGATTCTTCAGAATGAACTTTCAAGGCTTTGCGCTAATAAAACCATTGCTAACGTTTACAGGGGATTCTATGTTATTTTCCCTGTTCATTACGTTTTAAGAGGTTCCATTCCTGCAAGCTATTATATTGACCAGTTGATGTCCTATCTTGGCAAGCCTTACTATGTCTGTATGCTTAGTGCGGCAGAACATCTTGGTGCAGCTCACCAGCGTCCCCAGCAGTTCTCTGTCATGACAACTTTTCCAAAGCGTCGGGTAGTTTCAACTCGTAATGTAACCATTGATTGGTTCTATCGTGACAGATTACCAGAGGAGGCTTTCATTATTAAGAATACCGAAACTGGAACCATCCGCATCTCCAATCCACTCTTGACGGCTGCTGACCTTATCCAATATCAACAGCATGTGGGTGGACTTTCAAGAGTGGCTACCATCCTTGAAGAACTGGCTGAACAAATAGACATTCGTGACCAGTTTCGGCTGATTATGCCTTATGTCAAGACTGTTACATGGCAGCGACTTGGTTATATATTGGAAAAAATCATAGATGAGACTACCTTGGCGGATGAACTCTATGAACTATTACGTTCTAAGTCTGTCCACATGGTATATAAGCCTTTAAGTACATCAGCAGAAGATAATCCATCAAACAGGGATAGCCGATGGAAAATAAATATAAACGTTCAAATAGAAACAGATGATATATGATTAATAGAACAGCTATACAACAATGGAGTAATCATGCTCCTTGGATAGACAATGCCCAGATCGAGCAAGACTTGATTATATGTCGTGCCTTGGTTGCCATCTTCAGTGATGAGTTTCTGGCATCGCAACTTGCTTTCCGTGGTGGAACAGCCTTGCATAAACTCTATCTGTCACCCCAGCCACGCTATAGTGAGGACATTGACTTGGTTCAGATCAATCCAGGTCCTATCAAGCCCATCATGTATCGTCTTGGTGAAGTGCTCGATTTTCTTCCTGATAGAGTTACGAAACAGAAACGGTATAACAATACCATGTTGTTCCGAGTTGAGTCTGAAATACCGCCCACTGTACAGATTCGACTGAAAGTTGAAATCAACTGCTTCGAGCATTTCACACCTTGAGAGAAAATCACCTGACGGCAGGTTATGGAAAGAACGAATAGACCCTGACTTCGTGGAGTATCTGATGCACTGTCTGCTCGATCGAAACCCATCGGTAGATTGTATCAGAATGGGACCAATCGAAAACTGGGATGGACTTCCTCAAAGAAAATGTCTGAAATACAGTCCGGAAGGCAAGGGAATTGTTATCGGTGATATAACCTCACAGCTCTTCTCTAATGTGCTGCTGAATATTTATGACCAATGGGTGAAGAGAAAAATGAAAATCAAACACTATGGACATTACGTTGATGACCTTTACCATATGCACCAGAGCAAGGAGTTCTTACTCAACGCAATTCCTCAGATAGAAGATTTCTTGGAAAATGAGGTACATGTAAAAGTCAACCATGACAAATGGCGACTGCTGTCTGCCTACGATGCAAACCAGTATCTCGGTGCTTACGTCAGACCTTATTATGTCATGCCTCGACAACGGACCATTGACAAGTTCTGCAAGACAATGCGTGAACTGGAATACTTCCTGATTTTCAACGAGCCTACAATAGAGGAACTGGCAGACATAAGGGCAAGAATAAATTCCTATTGTGGATTACTGAGCCACTATAAATCCTTCAACCTCCGGAAGAAATACCTGGATCAACCGGCATTTTATAACTACTTCACGTTCGATAAAGGGTTTTCTAAATCCATCCTTAGACCAGAATATGGAGGAAAGCCAGTTCTTTGTGAATGGTACAATCCGCCTTTGCTTGTAAACCAAAACAACTCACCCGAGCTACCAAGAAACTGGTTCCTGCATGCCCATGCACCGCTAAATCTGCCACTTGAAGAGCGAAACGCCCTTCAATTCCTTGCAGATATATCTCTAATATAACTCAATACCATATACCCCTTCTTTTAGCATAATCAATTGTTGTCTCGTAATCATTCGAACGATTGCTACCTATAATCTTTAAGAGTTCAACCATAAAATCTTCAGTTTTTTTACGATCTAATGCCGCCTGCTTCTCTTTTGCTCTCAACTCCTTACAGTAATCAAATACGTCGGTTTGGGATATCAATCCACAATAATCGTTATGTGGTCTATTGATATTCTTTTCTATGATGACTTTAAGATATGATTTCATTGCGTTAAGATTCAATTTTTTACTATCTTTGGAAAACAAATTACTAAATATTGACATATCTTGCCATATAGGAATAATCTTTAGTAAAACATTATCTATATCAGCAGTAATCTTTGCATAGTAATTGTCTGGATCATAATATATGGTGACACAGTTATTCTTAAAATTATCTGGGAAACCATAAATATTCAAAGTAAAGGCACTTTCTTTCAAGGATTCGACAATCCTCGCGTTCTCGAAAGAAATTTTAAAAGAATTCAGAAGAGAAGAATACTCTACATTGATATAACCATAGGCAGTAAAAAAAATCATTCTGCCTATTTCGTTATTCCAATTATTATAATAGGTTGACATAGTAAAATAAGGATAAGTTTTATCTATGTAGGATTTTGCCCTATCAAAATAGACGCGGGCGGAATCGTCATAAATAATCTTTTCAACGATTACACGATATACCGTATCATTACTCGTATATTGGCCCTTTTTTAAATTAGTGGAACGGATGAAAAGACTCCAACCATTAACACCTAAGAAACTGCCCCTGTTGGTTAAAATGGCATTGGGTTTTCCTTTGTTAATTATGATGCTCTTGAATTTGACACTATTCAACTTATTGTAAAGCTGTAAAGAGCTGCCCTTGATGGGAATACCAAGGAATGTCATATCCTTCCCTTGCTCTCTGGCGTAAACATCCTTGGTAGTATTCGTGTTACTGCACAAAGTGAAATTACCTGGTGTTACTAAACCATACTGACCGAAAACCATGTTAGACATAACCGTTAACATGAAAAACAAAGAATAAATCTTTCTGCCCATACAGCTATTTTATTAAGTTAGTAATTATTCTGCAAAAATAACAATTTTTCTGCAGAAACAATAAAACTAATAGAATATTTTAAACCAAATGCTCATTTTTTTACTTCAACGATCTCTCTTGTTTCATCCCGCACTTTCACTATCACGGGAAGAGTTGTCTTTATGAGCCTTTTTCCATCGCAAAGGTACGCAGGTTTAACCCCTACAGGGAGCAAGGACACGACAAGTTTCACGAAACAAACTCAGCAGCAGGCTTCCACGAAAATTCCTTTAGAGAAATTTTAGGGTATTCTGCTGACTTTCTTCCGGAAATCCTTGCTTCTAAAACCTCACGTAATCCTCTGCTAAAGAAAAAGACTCGACAACTCATCCTATACGTGATGGAACAAAAGCGCTCTATAACTTGATGAAACAAATATCGCAGCAAGAAACCTTGAAGTAAATACATAAATAAACTAAGGTTCAAGACTGAAAGATAAAATCAAAAAAACAAAAAGATAAAGATCTGACAATCTATCCTGCCGCGATATAACTGATTAGCAACAGCAACAAAAAATTTATATATTCACTAAAACCCAAGTCCCGGAAGGGCATAGAAAAGTATGAGAACAAAAGTAAATAGCAGCGAACTGAACAACGCTATGAAGATGGTAGTAAAGGCTATGGATAGCAAGGTGGTAATCCCTATTCTGAGTGACATCCTCTTTAATGTGAAGGGTGATACTATTACGTTGACAGCTTCAAACGGAGAAAATTTTGTGACTACCCATGTGAACGTTATCGAGAATGACGGAGAACAGATCTTCTCGGTGAATGGCAAGAATATCTTGGATGCCTTTAGTAATCTTCCTAACACTCCAGTGACTATCGAGACGGAAGATACTATAATGAAGGTGAGTTATGAAAACGGCTTATTCAAACTTCCTATCTCTGATGCTATCGAATATCCTACACAGACAGCCGTTGAGGATGGTACTACTGTCACGCTCTCTGAAAAGGTTATCAAAGAAAACCTCTCTCTCTGCTATTTCGCTACCGCACAGGACGAGCTGTAAATATGAGAAGTTGAACAAACCAGGATTATGGTTTGTTTGTTCGGAACATCCTGCTTCTGAACTGAAAAAGTATGTATATGACTTTGCTGTAGAATCAGGGTTACCTATTGTGGTTTATTCTGATATTCCCAAAAAGGAAATACAAAATTCTGTCATTGATCGTATAAGAACTAAATGCTTAGAAAATGCCAATACCGAAAATGAAAGAAATTGGCTGGAGCAGGAAATGATGGAATACAATAATCATGGTTTCTTCTGGTATCCTGAAGAATTGAACGATTTCATTCCGAATGGTTCCTTTTGGCGCAACTATGTTTGTTTTGATGAATTCAAGATTCTTTCGTACACAAACTGCTTTTCTAACTTATACCTTATAGAGAACTTGTCAGAGTTATGGCTTGATGAAGATGATTATTTATCACAAGATTTGATTTTGATAGAGAAAGAGGCTATTGAGTATAAGAAAACCGTTATTGTTTTTGTTTCACCTAATGATTCTTATTATGACAGTACAAGAGATTTTTAACACGAAGGCTGTGCAAGAAATAGAAACGGAGATTCTGACCTTGCAATACGAAACTGAGAAAAGAAAATTATTCAGGGACTATGAAGGAGTCGCTATAGAGAGGCTATTGGGGGTAAGAAGGAATATCCTCAATGAATATTTCGTCATGGACGAAAACCATAAGCAGTTGTTAAGCGAATTCAATGAGGCTCTGAAACTACAGCTTATTGATATGCGCAATAGAACAATAAAGCTCTTTGAGTCAGTAAAGGATCACGATGTTAAAAATAACATGGTTGTTAAGGGGAAATGCTTTCTTGGATATGGATATTCTAAAATCCATCCTGTACAGACCATCAGAGCCAAAAAGATGTGGGCAATGCTAAATGGAACGATGGATGACTTTATGCCTCTGTACGATGATGGTGCATGCAGTTTCGAAATAGAGACCTGGGGTGATTCTATTCATATCCAATCAGAAAATGAGATGTTGTATTTGGGGGAAGAACCAGACAACTGGAATGAAGGATTGGATAGAGAATTAACCAAGGACATGCATCTGACACATGCATTTCATAATCTATATGAGCATTTGGAATTTTCCATTTTTGACCTGCTTTGGGTGAGAGACTTTAATATCGAACTACATGCAGAAATAGACTATCACACATATAAAAACGACGAATTTGGAGATGATTTAGATTGGAGTAAGTGTGACTATTTTGATTAAACAATAAAGAATATGACACTTCACGAATTATTGCATCAAGTCTCGTTTGACGAGATAGTGCCGTTCATTGAACAATATCATGGTTGGAATGCATTGGCATTGTATAAAATCCACTATGATTATCTGTGCCATTTGATACCAGAATTAGGAGAAGAGACAACGGCAACGGTGAGTAATGGTGAGCTTGACGAGAGCTGGCCAGAGCCGCACTTAGACGCTCATCCTTTGGAAGGAGACTATTGGGAACATTCTCTTGCCAAGGAACTAATAATAGAACCAGATGTAAAAGCATCGTTAGCTGAGATTGCTATGTGCTGTCTGTGGCACACATCGTTTTGGGGGTTCACAGAAGAGCAGAGAGATGAAAGGTTCGAGAACCTGGACTATTATTCAGAGGATATGCTTGACCACGATATAACACGCCTACGTGCCATGAAAGTTATTCGTGCCGTAGAATCAGCTGGTGGTAAGGTGCCTTCTATTAAAGAATATTTGAAAGTGCAAGCATTCCATAACAAGATACGAAGCAAATGCAAGGAGTTAAAGTCACACAGAAAGGCTTTTGCTAAAGCTGGCATACGCAGGAGTTCAATGCGAAGTTATGCACGCCATATCATCCGAAGAGAATACTATAATCGAATATGGGTGGCAAGTGACGTTGTTAGGGCAATATTAAAATCGCCTATGGCTCAATCTGAAGATTTAAAGCCGTTGTTCTTGTGTGACCATATGCAGTCATACGAACATAAGACATTAGCTTATGACAGCCAGAAACGCGTTGCATGGATGAAAGAACTGATTGAGAAATACGAGGCTTACAACATGACGCCACTTAAGAACTGCGTTGTCTGCATAGGCACGTCTTCCGCTCATCCCTTCAGGGTCGAGGAAGCGAGCATCATAGAATGTATTGTGTCACGTTGCTCAGGTTCCAACTTGTTCTATATCTATACTGATGAAGAATTGGGACAGGACATGAGAGTAACAACTGTATTTTACGATTAAAACATCATCATGTATCACATTATTTTTATAATTATGTAATTATGGCACTTTGGAGAATTGTAGTAAAGAACAGCGGCAATGCCGCATGTAAGGACAAACGTCAACGCCTTGAAAAGGGCATGTTCATTGAAACCAGCACGGTTTCGCCCGTGCCGCCTATCGGTGTTAGCAATCAACGGTCATTACTGATTCAACTCTTCCTGAACAAATATGGTATCGAGATTGCACCACAGAACATGACTCGTTCTTACTTCGATTGTGACAAGATAGGGTAGTAAATAAGTAAATTACAAATGAACCAGCCATACTTTTTCATTGGCTGGTTCATGATCCTTTCACACCGACAATCCATTGCGATTCTCATACCTTTCAATACGCCAGTCATATTTTCCATCGACAATATCTCTGACCTCTGTGTCGGCACGATGCAATTCCATGTTTGTCAGCTGTCCTAACTCCTTGGCAAGCCAGACGAGCCATTGAGCCACATGTTCGATACTGGTGGCTGCGAGTTTGGCGAACCTGAACATCAGGGCCTTGATAGCTGAGGATTCTTCATCATAGAAGTACGACCCATGATTGCCACCACCAACCTGCAACAGAACATGGACAAAGCATTCGAGCGCAGATTCCTCTATAAGATTAAGTTTGAAAAGCCTACAGAAGAGGCACGCGCCAGCATCTGGCATACGATGATACCTGAGCTGAGCGAGCTGGATGTGCATACATTAGCCTCGAAATACGACTTCAGTGGTGGGCAGATAGAGAACATTGCACGTCACTATGCCATAGACTGCATATTGCACGGAACGGATGACGATACTCTTTCCCTGCTTATCGCTCACTGTGACAATGAACGACTTGACCAAAAGGAGTCACGGAAGATTGGCTTTTAGCGTGCTTATTTTGTGTAATAGCTTTCTATCAGCTTGCCAATTTTGGGAATGTCGAAGAAGTCGTCCAGATTCTCTAACTGATAGTCGGGCTTGATGCCTTCGTCGATGTTCTCACCCTTCAGGTTGTTCAGACGTGCACGGTGTGTTGAGTAACGATAGCCGTAACCCTCTGCCGATGGGTTGAACAATACACAGCACGAGCCACCGCCCGATTGCTGTCCGATGAGGGCTATGCCGTAGTCCTTCATCATAGCAGGGAACATATTGGCACAGGAGAAACTATAGTTGCTGGCGACCACACCCACGTTCAGGTTTATCTTCACGTCCTTGTCCTTCTCGTCGAACTTGCCGTCCAGGTTGCGGTCTACATCATACGAACACTTCATTTTCTGTCCTGTCAGCGTGTTCTCATAATAGATGTCGGGCTTGTTGCAGAACAGAGAGGAGAGGAATACCACCACGTCTGACGAACCTCCACCATTTGTCGATATGTCGACGATGAAATTCTTGACCTCTGGGTCGTTCTGTGCCTTCTCCAGCGCGTCAATGATGATGACCAGCCAGTCGTTGGGAAACTTGTCGATGGTGGGTCTGGGACCTTCGCCCTTGTAGAACTTACGCCATCCGGAATCGTCGCAAAGGAAGCTGTCGAACTGACAATAGACTGTATTGCCTACCTTGACGTAGTGAACGCCCTTGCCAAACTTCTCTTTGCGCTTGGTGTTCAGTTGATTTCTAATATTTACTCTAGCATTCCGCTTGTCATTAATGGGTTGATATTCAGGACAATAACCCAGAAATTCGTTTAGCTTGGTTGCATAAATGGGTTTCAGTTTTTCCACAAAGTCAGCATTGCCTGTTATATCGCTGATGACCGTTACGTCGGTATAGGTATGACCTCCATCGTTGAGCAGACAACCCAGTGTGGCTGTACCAGAGATATAGTCGAACATATCCGTTGACTGCAACAACTCACGAGTCATCTCACCAGCCTTGCCGTAATCCTGCAAAGCCTGATCCATTCCCTTTTCCTTCATAGACTTCTCCAAGAGTGTACGGCCTGGATAGCCGAAGAAATTGGTCATGGTGAAACAAAGGTTCTTATAGCTGAATGCCGCCAAGTCGGAGGAACGCTTCTCCTGGAGAATGGACGTAACGAAGAATGCTGGATAGCCGTTTAACATGCTATAAGCACCATTGGGAGCCACCATCACCGTTTGTCCGTTGAAGGCTGCTATGTGCATGTAGCCATCGGTATAAAGGTCGGCAATGGTTGCAAAGGGGAAGTAAACGTTCTCGCCGTCCTCTCTGATGTCGATACCGTATTTGCCGTAGTCCAGTGTCACGGTAACTTGTGCAGGTGAAGCCTCCAGCGATTTCCAGCGGATAATGGGCAGAGCGTCGTAGGTGGTGTTTGGCATTCCAGGCTGCACCATACCCATCATGTTGGTAAACGCCTCGTAGTTGTCGCTCATAAACAGATCTTGGTCGGTGTCTACCTTAGCTGTTCCACACGGATTGGTCAGCGTGTATTTGCTATTGCCATAGCTCTGCACCTGTATCGTTGTGCCAGGATACATCATCTCTTGGAAACGGCTCACGTTGATGTAGGCTACGTTGGGCATATCGTTGTAGAAGCGCAGCATCACCGTACCCAAGACATTTTCTTGCGGGTCTACTACGGGCACCAATCGCTCTACATAATTCTTGTCCTTGTCGCCACCACCTCCACCACCACTGGGGTTGTCCTGGTTGTCCACACACGAGGTCAGCGTGAAGCTGCCCACCATCATCAAGGTCAGCAGTAGCCAAAATGTTCTGTACTGTTTCATAGTCATAGTTTTTAATGCTAATGTGTTTTAATTTTTTATTTCTTTATTTCTTATTTCTTTCCCTTCACCAGCATCGTGGCAAGGAAACCCGTGAGGAAGATGACCGTGGTGCCAAGGACGATAGCAAGGTAGGGATGCAGATGGATGCCTGGAAGGTTCCAGATGGAAGCAAGGGATATCCAGGCGATGACCAAGATGCCTGCCACGCAACCGAGGAAGGCTGCCAAGCGATTGATGCGCACAGGGATGCAACCCAAGAGGAACAAGCCCAGCATGCCTCCAGAGAAGATGCTGCTTAAAGTCCACCATGCGTCGATGATGCTTTCTACGGAGAGCATGGCGATGGCTACACAGGCACCCAGCATTCCCACGCCGAAGCTGGAGAAACGCACAATGGCCAACTCTAATTTCTGATGCTTATGATGGTCTTCTGGGTCGTGATGGCGCAGGCGGTCAGTAACCTTGCGAGCCTTCAGGAAGAAGGGGCGCACATAATCGGTCAGGATAATCGTAGCTGCAGAGGTGACACTGGTTGATACGGTCGACATGCCAGCTGCGAAAATCGAGGCAATCAGCAAGCCACGCAGACCTACGGGCAATCCATTGACAATGAAGTAGGGGAATACATAGTCGGGCTTGGCCTGAATCTCTGCAGGCAGAGGGGCTACGCCAGCCTGATAGTAGCTGTACAAAGCACTTCCGATGAGGAAAAACAGAGCTGAAACGGGGATGAACAGATAGCCTCCGAAGAGGGCTGAGAATTTAGCCGCCTTGTCCGTCTTAGCCGCATGGTATCGCTGTACATAGTTCTGGTCGATGCCGTAGTTCTGCAGGTTAATGAAGATGCCATAAATCAAGCAAACCCAGAACGTAGAGGTGGTGAGGTCGCTGGTAAATGCACCCAACGAGAACTTGTTGCCCATGGGCGAATTAGCTGCCAACTCAAAGGCCTGCATAGGTCCCTCAGGCATGGAGAACATCAGGATGGCAAGGCACAGCAGGGCTCCACCTATTAATATAATGCCCTGAATGGCGTCAGCCCAGATGACCGCTTTCAAACCTCCCATCATGGAATAGATGATGATGCCGATAGAAGTAAGGATGATGACAGTAACCATGTCCCAACCCATGAGGATGTACATGGGAACAGCCAACAGATAGAGGATGGAACCCATGCGTGCAATCTGCGTTAGGAGATAACAGGCAGAGGCATACAAGCGAGCCCACGCGCCAAACTTCTCTTCCAAGAAAGTGTAGGCTGATACGGAGCCCGAATGCCTGTAGAACGGCACAAAATACTTGGCTGCAAAATAGCTCGCAATAGGGATGGACAGCGAGAAGACAAAGGCATTCCAGTCGGCTGCAAACGCCTTGCCCGGATAGCCGATGTAGGAAATGCTCGACACGTAGGTGGCAAAGATGGACATGCCCACTACCCAGCCAGGAATGGAATGACCTGCCGAGGTGAACTCGTCGGCACTCGAACCTTTCTTGAAGAACGAACAGCCGAAGACGACGACACCCAGTGTGAAGGCGATGAAGACGATGAAATCAATTAAATGCATAATTTATAATGCATAATTCATAATTAGATTTTCAATTTTCCGTTCTCAATGGGCAGTGCCTCAAGTGCTTTCTGGATTCTCAGACGCTCAGGAGCTTCGAACTTATAGAACGGAGAGGCTACGAAATCGTCGTTGATGATGCCCAGCATGGCAAGGGCGCACTTCAGTCCCTTCAGATAGCTGGAACCATGCTTGCCAACGGTATAAATCGTGGTGGAAATCTGCATGATCAGCTGTTGCAGGTCGAGCACACGATTGATGTCGCGCGACGAAGCAGCCTCGTACATGGCCACATACAACTCAGGGAACATATTGGCACCACCATTGATACCACCCTGTGCTCCCAACAGTACACACTCGCCCGTAATCTCCTCAGGACCTACCAACATGGCAAAATCCTTGCGATGCTGCACCTTATACATCACGCTCTGGAAATAAACGGCATTGGCACTGGAATCCTTGAAACCTACCACCTGTTCCATCTCTGCCAGACGCTTTACCGTGTCTGGTGCGAAGCTCACTTTTACGTGTGAGGGCATATTATACAGGAAAACAGGCAAGGGCAACTGAGGCACCAGCTCCTCGTAGAACTGGGCCAACTCAGGCTGACCAGTGGCAAAGTAATAGGGTGGAGCACTCACTACGCCGTCAGCACCATAGTCGGCTGCTTTCTTGGCCAGGCGCACACTCTCTTCTATCGAGGTGTCGGTGATGCAAGCCAAGAGGGGCAGACGTCCGCGATTGATGCGACACGACTCCTTAATCATCTGCTTGCGCACATCGTATGAGAGGCTCTGCTCCTCGCCAGTAGTGCCCAGAACAAAGAGTCCGTGTACGCCACCGGCAATGAGGTGTTCTATCAGTCGCTCCAGACTTTCTACGTCCAGTGTCTCGTTGTCTACTAAGGGTGTTACGAGTGGGGGAATGATGCCACTCAGGGGTGTCTTGAAATGGGTGTTTGCCATAATTGCTTCTGTTTATCGTTTTATTGTTTTAAAGACGTTCAACGTGTTATTTTGTCATCTTAGTAGAAAAGAAATCAGTACAATTGTTGTGTGGAATGTTTTTTTTCTTTATTTTTGCACCTGAAATCTAACAATACAAACAATTAATAGCAATAATTATGAACACAAGAAAATGGATTTTAGGTGTCATGGTGCTGCCGATGGCTGTTATGACATCGTGTGTGGACAATGTGGACAACCCCGCCACTCCGCCTTCAGTTCCCGGTGAGAGTGAGCAACAGACGCAGTTTTGGAGCAAGTTTGATAAATGGCAGACTGACAGCTGCACGCTGGGCGACGACTTCTACATGCACATGGAGGGTAAGTTCTGGTGGAATCCGGAAGACATTTATCCTGACGGCATGATTTCGTATGCTACTGAGTTGAATGACGACAGATACAGCGACATGTATGGGAAAGGCGACGCTGACTTTGACGCGCTGAAGGACATCACGTCACGCTATCCGCAGGAGCCCACGGCGGCAGAACTGGATAAGATGGTCAGCGACAGGACGGCTGAGCTGTGGCAGGACGCCACTACTATGCAACAGGCCATGGAGGCTTTGGGGCGCGCTACGGCGGCTGGATACAACGGATTGTTCGAACCCGTCATTGAAATCGTCGGTGGCAAGCCGGCATGGGTCATCAACCCACCGCTGCCGTTCTATTATGACGTGCGGACATTGAGCGTACTGTTTGACAAGAATGAAATCAGCGACCGTCTGGCCTATCATGGCGAACAACCGATGCGCAGGGCTGACGGGCAGGCAGATGAATACCAGACGGCACTCGTCAGAGGTATGAACCTGGGTGTAGCGCCTGAAGATGTCATCTGGAGCAAGGAGGCCACGGAAAACTATCAGGAAATGATGAAGACGATGAAGGACACCGAGGCTGTGAAGAAGTTTCTGACCGACAACATCCGGCTGTACGACGGATTGCTGATGTCAGACAACATACTGAAGGAATATGCTGATATTGAGCGCACCGGAGAAAATGGAAAGACAGCAAAGCTGCCCTTAGGCAGGATCAAGCTGCAGAGCAACATCCAGAAGATTTGGGGCAATCTGTACTGCCTGCGCGCATATAATAAAACGTACGTGACGGCAGACATGAAGAAGAAGTATGCGGAATGGTGTGAGGAGTTCCGCCAGACCATGCACAAACGGCTGGAGAACAACAAGTGGCTCTCGGACGAGACACGTGCCAACGCATTGGAGAAGCTGAGGCTTGTGGAATTCTATGTGGGTGCCGAGCCTGACGTGACACCCGATGTGGCCATGCCTAAACTCGACAAGAATGCCAGCCTGCTGTCGCTGGTTCGCCTGTTGCGCCAGGCACGCCGCGATGCACAGCACTGGATGATAGGCCACTCGCGCCGTGAGGTGCTCATGCTCAACACCGTCTTCGAGAATGTGTATTCTTACCTGGAAGACAATGCCTCTTACTCGCCTGAGACCAACGCCGTGTTTATCAATCCCTCTAACCTGCTGCCTCCCTATGTAGACGCTGCTGACGAGGAAGCGCTGACGCTGGCAGTGCTTGGCTCAACGATTGGTCATGAGCTGACTCATGGATTTGACAGCAACGGACGCAAGTATGACAAGTTCGGCGCATTCAAGAACTGGTGGACAGCCGCTGATGAGGCTCAGTTTACGAAATATACTGACCAGTTGGTGGAAAATTATTCCGCACTGCTGATGATGCCTTGGGCGGACAAGACGCTCTATGACAACGGCAAGAATACACTGGGTGAGAATATCGCCGACATAGGCGGTTGCTGTCTGGCATTGGACATCCTGCTCAGCAAGCACCCGGAGGCTACTCCCGAACAGCAGAAGCAACTGACTAAACGTTATTTTCAGGGATGGGCTATCGCATGGAGCGGCAGCTATGATCTGGAATTTGCCAAGAGCCAGTATTACGACGATGTACATTCACAGTTGCGCGAGCGTTGCAACGGTGTGGTGCGCAACATGAATGCCTGGTACGACGCTTACGACATCAAGAGTGGTACGCTCTATTTGGAACCGGCAAAGCGAGTCATTATCTGGTAAAAAATATTCCTGCCGGCGTTTATAACAGCTCGGCAGGAATAAGCTTCTGGGCACGCTGGAAATCTTCCGGCGTGTCCAGTTCGTATGAGAAGTAGTCTGTAGTGTCCACCACCTTGAACGTATAACCCTGAGGAATCAGACGTTCGAAGGCACGTTCGTAGAAGATGTCAATGAGACCTTCCTTGGTAATCATCTGGTCGAGCTCCTTGTAGATGGCCTCGCTGTATGCTGCAGTCATCTTCTCAATGCCTACCGATTCGCCAATAGCATCAGCAGGGTTGCAGGTCTTGTTAATCTCCGTGATGTGTCCATCGGCATCCACGATAACCTTGATTTCCTCTTCGCCCAGTTCATGACGATTCAACGCCAAAGCGGGTTCTTGCATCTGTGCGATGCGAACCACAGCAGCAGGGTCGCAAAGGATATCGCTGTCCATCAACAGGAAGTCTTTGCCACGAACCACCTCGCCAGCCATCCAGAGCGAATAGATATTGTTGTTGTGCTCGTAGTCAGCGTTGTGGAGGAAGTGGAAGGTTGGTTTTTCTAGATTATCTAGAGGTTCTAGATTTTCTAGAAAACTACGAATCTGGTCTCCACGATAGCCTGTTACCACCACAAACTCTGTGATACCAGCTTGTTGCATAGCACGAACGGTACGCTCTAAAAGGGTGCGATTGCCCACCTTCAGCAGACACTTAGGTTTCGTGTCCGTCAAAGGGCGCAGGCGCTTGGCCATACCAGCTGCTAAGATAACTCCAATCATATTTCTTTGAGCTTTGAGTTTTGAACTTTGAGCTTTATGATTACTTTTCGTTGTAAACTTTGAGGATAGTATCTACAACCGTCTGGGTCTGTTCCTTACGGCCCAATGTGATGCGCAGGCACTCCTCCAGACCCTTGTCGCCCATGAACTTAATCTTATAGTCCTGAATCTTCAGGGCTTCCATCAGGCGTTCCTTAATCTCAATAGGATACTTGATGAGGATGAAGTTGGCAACCGACTTGTATACCTTGAAGCCAGGCAGATTGCCCAGTTCCTTCTTGAAGAGGTCGCGTCCCCACTGCATATCGTCAGCCACCTGGCGATAGTGCTCGTTGCTGTCGAGAGCAGCCAAGGCAACAGCCTCAGAGAAGCGGTTGTAGCCAAGATATTTGTTCACATAGCTCAGGAACTGATCGTGACCCTTGCCAATGAAACCGAAACCACAACGCAAACCAGGAAGTCCGTAGAACTTACTAAGGGTGCGAGAGATAATCAGGTTGCTATACTTGTTCACCAATGGAGCGATGTAAGCAGTATCCATTGAGATAAAGCTGGCATAAGCCTCGTCAATAAGTACCATCGTATCAGAAGGAATATTCTCCATGATGCGACCCGTCTCCTCAGGAGTCAGTCCATTACCTGTGGGGTTGTTGGGCGATGCCAACAGCAACATACGGGGATGAATGCGATTGGTGTATTCAATTACCTCGTCTACGTCATAGGCGAAGGTGTCTTCCTTCTCGTGCAAAGGATACATCTCAAAGGTACCACCACACTCAGAGGCTACACGATTGTAATACCACCAAGAGAACTCAGGAATCAAAATCTTTGTATTGGGTTCGCTGGCGCCTTCCTGGCTGTTGATTGACAGAAAGTAGTGGATAGCATTCTTCAGCATATCCTCGCCACCATAGGTCAACAGCACCTGCTCCTCAGGAACACCATAGATCTCGCTCAGGCGAACAGAGATAACACTCTTCTTGCCCTGGTCATAGATGCGGGTGTAGAAGCAGAGCGTCTTAGGATCGAAATTCTTAATAGCCTCTACCACTTTCTGGCTGGGCTCAAAGTTAAACTCGTTTCTGTCGAGATAATTCATTTGTTTTTCCATATTCTTATGTTTTATCGATTTTCATTAATAACATTCCAATTAATATCCAGATAATCTCCCTCACGCGACAGATGATGCTGACGAAGATTCCCAAGGCTGCTGAAAGTCCAAGGGCTGCGATTGACAGCACAAAACCACCCTCCTGAACACCCAACTGCATAGGCAGGAAACCAATGAGGTTGGCAAACAGGGTAGTGAACGACACGATGAGGATGCTATGCAGGAAGGTGATGCTTAGTCCACCCAGTCCTCCTCCATTGTCGATGCCAAACAAGAGCAACATAAACAACACTTCAGAGCTCTGGACAACGCGTGAGAAATACTCCAATACCAGACTCTTGTAAAATGCCTTCGTGTCTTGTCCGTAAAGCGCTGCTATCTGTTGGTCGATGTTCTGAATGGTCTCCGAATGGCGAGCCCAAAAACGCAGCGTCCAGCGCTTCATGCCTGGAATACGACTGATAACGCCTAATACATACTTCACCAATCCCTTGCGGTAGCCCTGTGAGAACAGGTAGAAGAAAAACAGGCAGAAGGCAACAATGATGCCTAGTGTGATGCCAATGGCAGGGGTAATAGGCAGGTCGCCAGCAAGGGCGAGAGCCAGATAAATGAAGATGCTAAGGAACCAGAACCAGAAGTGGGCGAAGAAGTGCATCATAGCATAAAGGATGACACTCGATGTGGCATGCTCCTTATCAACATCCTTCGAGAGTTCCATGATGCGATAGGGTTCGCCACCCAGTCCACCCACAGGGGTAGCATAGTTCAAGGCATAGCCCGTAATTGTCAGACGATAGATGCGCCAGAAACTAAGAGGCGCCTTGGTGCCCAGATTTCCTTCAATGATAGCCTTCCAAGCCAGTGCGTTCAGGCCGTAGACAAGCAACCATACTCCAATGATGGGGATAAGCCAATAGCCTGCATGACACAAATGCTGCCATAGTTCAACAAAACTGACGTCAAACGTAAACAGCATCACCACCACAGCTGCACAGCCGAGGAAGAAAAACAGGTTATTCAGGCGTTGCTTCGTCCACTTCATAATCAATTATAGCTTATCAGCCAACTTGCGACAGAAGGCTTCGTGACGACGTTTTACATAGAGATAAAGCAGTCCCATGCCTACAATCTCCCATACGAAATACATCACGGGAACATCCAGCAGGCAGAACAGGAAGAGCCAGAAAGAACGGAAGTTGAAGGTCAGCAAACCGTTCCACTTGATGACAGGCAGAGAATACTGACGGAACTCCTCACGAAACTCCTGGGGAATGGCATCAAGACTGCCAAACTTACTACGCAGTTTAGCCAGCAGACGCTGGAACTGGGGCGTAGAAGCTTCCTGTTTTTTGGTATAGTCAATGTATGTCTTCTGGAAATAACGCTCATAGGCAGGGGTTGATTCGTCCATCTGGTCGTAGATTTCCTGCTGGCGCTTTGAATTGTCAAGTTCTGAACCTTTCTCACCCTTGAGGAAGAACAGGTGTACCTGGATGTAATAGTCGGCCAAACGCTGCTGACCACCTGTACCCATGAAACCTGCAATAACGCCAATAATGTAAGCGATACCTGTGACAATCAGAGCGTTCTCTGGGGTGTCCTCGATACCCAGCCACTGGAATTCCAAGTCGTGATGCAGATAGAAACGATAAATCATGGCATGGTAGATGGGAATGAACCATGTGAAACCAGCCAGACCATCGAGGATGCGTCCCAACTTACTCTTCTTACCCGTCATACGAGCCAATTGTCCGTCTGTGCAGTCGAAGATATCTGCCAAGCAGAGCATCAGGACAGCGATGATGTTGAACATCAAACCCTCCATGCCGTTGTAATAGAAACTGGCGCAACCAAAGAAGATGGCACTTCCAGCTCCGATAAACATGGAAAGAATGGTTACCGTATTGGGGTGTATGTCAAGGCGTGCAAAAAGCAGCGCCCAGTAATAACAAAAAGGGCGCACAAAGTGCAGGTCTAACCAGTCTTCCGTATCAGAAGACTTCAGCGTTTTCTTAAACTCTTCGTTCATTATTCTATGTCAAAAAGTTAAATTCAGCCTGCAAAGGTACGAATAACTGAGCGAAATGCCAAAGGAAAATGAGTTTTTTCCTTTTATTTAACGTAGTTAACGCCGTATGGACTCCTCAAAATGGTGGTGTCCTCCATGAATGCTCTCTGCTCGGTCGGAGTAGGGCATATAGACATCGGCAAAGCCTCCTTCTGGTATGTCAATGTCCATGATAAACTTGTCCTTCTTGATTTTCCACGATACACTCACCTTTCCCTGAGCACTCATCGTAGAACCTTTACACCACGTCAGGTCGCCAACAGGGTGGGGTGCAATCTCAATCAAGTCGCCATTGCGCTGAATGCCCAGTAAATCAGGGATGAGCAGGTTTTCAATGTGTGCCATCATGAAGTGGTTCATCGAGGCTCCATGGTCGGGGTTCCATTGCTCTGTCAGGGTGGTCTGTCCCTTCTTAATCTGATAGCCGTAGCCAGGCACATCGTAGTGGTTCAGCATCTTGTACAGCAATTCACGATGTCCATTCTTCGCCAGTGTGTAGAACAAGTAGCGGTTGCCCACATCACCCGTGGTCAGTCGGTCGCCATGCTGATGGATGTCTTTGACAAGATTGGCAAGGACGGCCTGATAATCTTTCTCTGGTACCAGTTTCAGATAAAGAGGCAGGGCCAAGGAACATTGTGAACCTGTGCCATACGTCTTACGCTTGGCATCATAGAACTCGCGATTAAAAGCCTGACGGATATTCTCTGCACGTTGGTTAAACGCGTAAGCTTCATCCCTTTTCCCTAACTGCTTGGCCAACACATACATGTAGCACATCCACTGGTAATAGTGGGCTGTAGCCACCAAGGGCATAGGGGTGTTCTGTGAGAATCCTGCACGTCCTGGTCCATAGTCGTACCAGTCGCCCAGTCCCATTTTCAGGATATAGGCAGAGTCTTGTGAGGCCAGATAGTTGATATAGCGCTTCATGGGTTCGTAATACTCACGAGCCAGCGAGAGTTCGCCATAGTGTTGCCAATAAAGCATGGGCAGAGCTATGATGGCACCTCCCCATTCGGGCGATTCCTGGAAAGGCTTGGCCCACGAACCCGTAAACTGCGTGTATTCTGGAGCAATCTCCGGCATCGAACCATCCTCATGCTGAGCATCCACAATGTTCTGCATGGTCTGTTCTATCATGCTTTGCGCATCATAGTTATAGACCAGCGCTTCGCCATTCAACCAGTCTTGTTCCAACCATCCCAGTTTCTCGCGTGCAGGACAGTCTGTCCATACCGCCTGCCAATTGCTGCGAATGGCTCTGTCTATGAGTTTGTGGGTGTCGTTGATCAGCGGATTGGAACACTCAAATTCTCCTATGCGCTGGGCTGAATTGTATATGAAGCACGACTTGATGTCCTTCAACACTTTGATGTCGCCTTCTATCTGCAGATACCGATAACTGTAATAAGAGAAACGGGGGTGCCATGTCTCTTTGCCTTCACCTTTTAGGATGTAGGTGTAATAGTGGGGTCGACCCGTCTGTTTCTGATTGCAGAGTCCTTCTGGAGTCAGTGTCTCGGCAGGGGTTATTTTCAGATACTGTCCAGGCTTGCCACTCACGGTTATCTCTGGGTATCCGGCTAAGTTCTGTCCCATGTCAAGCACCATCACAGAGTCTTTGCGCAGTGTCTTCTTCACAGGGAATTGTTCCATGATCTTCACGGGCTTGGCAATCTGCTTGCGTAACAGTCCCTTAGGGGCTTCCTGTATGACTACGGGTTTCCAGTCTGTAGGTTCTATGCGGGCATCATAATCCTCACCTCCATAGATGCTGTTGAACACGATGGGCGAGGGTGCCCACTCCCAGTTCTCATCGCTGAGCAATCGCTCACGCATGCCATCTCCATAGATGACGTAAAGGAAAAACTTCAGGGTAGGGGGACCGAATGAGATGCGCAACTTATGGTATCGTCCTCCTTGCTCGTTATAGAATCCGTTGCCCAAAAGCACTCGAATCTCGTTGTCTCCCAACTGGAGATAGCTGGTGACATCGTAGAGATTATAGAAAATGCTCTTGTCGTAGTCGCTCCATAGGGGTGCAAACTCTGCGTCGCCTACTTTCTTGTTGTTGATGGTAAGCTCGTAGAACCCCAGTCCACAGATGCGTAATTCTGCTTTCTTAATCGTCTTCCAAGGTTTGAACGAACGACGCAGAATGATGCTACGACGTGACAACGTGTCTGCCTTAGCCCATAAAGACTTCGATTCTTTCAATACGGCACCTTGATAGTATCGCCCTTCAGGAATATGAGCCTGTTGGCGTGTGATGGCGCCAATCCACTGGGCACCACCGAAATAGTCTTGGGCTTGAACGGGGATGATGCCTATAAAAACTAGTATTACTAGTCCGACTAGTTTAACTAGAAATCTTCTCATAGCGCTTGCTCAATGATGACTTTTCCAAGGTCCTTACGCTCGCCTTTCAATTGTCCATCAACAAATACCTTGAGTCCTTTTCCAACATGATAGCGCGAACCGTCACGATCCCAGACAATGGTGAGGTTATGTCCATGATACAATACATTGTCCAGACAGAAGTAATCCCATTTGTCCTTGGGCAACAGCGGATTTACCTCAATGGTCTTATCGGCACGAGGACGCAAACCACACAGTCCTGTAATCATCAGGTCGTTGAATGTCGAGTGGTTGTAATAGCGGGAGCGCTCTTGGTCACCCTTCAACCAGTAACCTGTCGTCTCGTCCAGATATTCACCAATATAAGGTTTGCCACGCATGTGCTGACTCTGCATGTATTTCTCCAGTTCAGCGAAATACAGGGAATCACTCACTACCGGATTGCTATAGTCGTTGAGATAGTTGGCCATGGCAGTCAGTGTCTGACTGGTGGCGAAGGGCCATACAGCACCATCCCATTCACACTGGCCTACACCATGGGTGCGGAACTCTGGATGACGACGCTCTGCAGTGGTTTGTCCATAGGGCGCTGAAAAACCTTGTGGGTCAGCAGCCTGCAACCAAGCCACGCTATATTTCGCCTCGTCTTTTGCCATGTGGGTGTACCAAGGCATGTAGCCGATAGCCTCACGCACATTCGCACTGGAGTCGATGCGATGAGTTTCGAAGAACTGGTGTTTCTCGTTCCACAACTTCGCATGCACCTTTTCTTTTAGGTCGGCAGCCTTGTCGAAATAAGTCTTTGCCTTATCCTTGTCGCCAGCCATTTGGGCGATATTGCCAATAGCCATGGCGTTTCCATACATATAGGCATTGATAGAGGGGCGCAGGTATTTCTTTTTGCGTCCACCACTGATGGTTTCCTCCATAGCGTCCTGCACGTCAGCCTGCCAATAGTAGCCACCATCGCGGGTGTGGGTGCTCTCCCAATCGTTATAATCCCATTCCAGAGAGGGTAACATGGAAATAATCCAATCCTTGCGACCGTCCACCATATAGCGTCCCCATAGCGAATGGGCTATCCACGATGAGTATTTGTTGATGCGCTCCATGGGTTTTCCGTCGTTACCCTTGTACCAGGTCTCCATGATTTGGTCGAGCCACATGGGGTTGCGCAACCAGCGACTCTCATGGATATGATGACCTACGCCTGACGAGATGAGATTGTACTTGTCTGCGTACGAACGATTTACCAAAAATTCCGTCATGGCATAGCCTACAGGTGTTGTCTTGATGTGCTTGCGAAGTGTCCACCAACGGAAATACCACATTTCCTCAAAACCCTTGTTGGGACAGTCGAACAACGGCACATTCTGCGTCATCCACTCCCACGACTTCGCATTCGGAATCGTCTGGATGATGTTCTCATCCTCCATCGTGTTGAAGTAGTCTACGTAGTGCTTATAGTCATCATATTTCAAAATAGTTGCAGTCCCATCCACATCCTTGCTACTAGTCTTTACGTTGCTGATGGCATAGACCGCCAAAGGCGCATCCTCACCAGCTTTGTCAAGCGTACCATACCAGTCGGCTTCTGTATCAATTGTTGGGAAGGTTCTACGTTCGCCCGTACGGAACATCACTCGTTCAATGCGCTCTACAGGGGCAAAGAACATGCGCTGACCTGCCTTCTTGCCATTGATGTATACCTCTATCATTCGCTTGGATACACTGAGAATGGCTTTGATGTGGTAGGTCTGATTGGGCTCATATTTGCCCAATCCACCATATCGGGCACCCCCCTTGCATCGCATAATGCCTTCGTCAGTCAGTTCGATGCGCGAGCAGGCTGTACCATGTTCGTCCAGGAATTCAATCTGCAACAGTCCTGTATTGTTCTGCGATGCTTTCAGGTCGAATTCCACCTCCAACTCCTTGGCAGCAGGCACTTTACGCTCCACACGAGCATAGTCAAACGGATTGCTGTCAGAGAGTGTCAGCCAACCGTTATCCAAGGTAACAGTGGCTCGTTTGGGCGAATAGATGTTCCAGGTGGTAATATCTGAAAGAGTGGCCACACTGAATTCCGTTCCATCGGCATGGCTGTGCGCCTCCGTCTGTACAGGCACTGGGATATGGGCTACCCACATGTCCTCCTTGTTCATCGAGTAGGTTACCCAGAGGTCTGAGTCCTTAGGCACACCATTGCCCTCCTGAATACCTCTTACATATTGCGGACCATAGCTCTTGTAGTTGCCACCATAGCGCATGGGAGGCACCTCGCCTTGTACGAGGTTCAGCGTGGTATATTCCAGTCCGTCCTTCGACAGCGATATACCCAATGGCCAACGATATTCTGAGGGGTTGTAGATAGTGGCATAAGTACCATCCGTCAGTCGCTGTCCCCATATCTTCGCATTGCTGTTCACGAAACCCTTGGCTCGCTCTACGGGCTGTGCCCAGGTGTTGCCGCCATCGTCGCTGATGCTGGTCAGCGCATGTTTCCACAGCGAGGCAATACGTCCATCGGGCAGGGTATAGTCGCAATAGGCCTTATATTCCTTGTGCAGCGGAATCAAGGGGTCGTTACGGTCGGCCTCTTCCACCCATTGCATCCTGTAGCGTGGGTTAGCCAGAATTTCTTCGCAGGCCTTGCGAGTAGCTTTGTCGGCCTTGGTGTAGAGGGGGAAGATGATTTTACTAGTCTTACTAGTATAACTAGAATAACTAGCATTGAGATAAATAAAATAGATAGGTCCGAAGGTGCCATCTTTCTTCACCTCACGAATCACACGTCCTATGCCATTGCCATCATTAGGATCGTCCTTACGGTCAAAGGCCACACCATAGTTGCCAAGGGCATATAATTGTCCGCTCTTGCTGACATACCATCCCACACGCTGGTGCATGATGGCTATCAGGTTGTGAGCCTTCTCAGGGCGATTGGGCTTCTGGAAACCTTCAGGTACCTGTATCTCAGGAAACAGAATCTCAGGGTCGGTCCATGTGTAACCGTCTTTCGAGGTCTGCAGCATGGTGCGCGAAGGTGGAATGTGCTCGTCGCTAGGGTCACAGAGGTAGTGCACATAAAATTGGTTGTTCCAATAAGCCATCATGGGCTGGTGGTTATACGTCCAACCATCGTTGCCTGCCTTGGTGGGATGTTCGCGGTTGGCCTGCATGATCTGGATGTTATGCACACCCACCACGGGCGATAGTCCGCCATCATGGCGATAAGGATTGCTCAGCGTCTTACCTGTATAATGGATGCGGTCGTTGGCATGAAGCAGTCCGTAAACAATGCTTTCTGGTGCCTTGAAAATAGTGCCGTGCTTGTGCAGTACAGGCACTTTCACCTTCTTCGAAACATCCTCAAATTTCACGAAGTCTTTGGTGAAATGGGCACCAAAGTCCTTCAAGCGATAACGGTCGTAGTATATCAGCCAACCACCATCCACCTTGCAGGTGGTCGGACCTTCCATCATCTTGCCCGTGAAGGGCTCTGAGGCTTTCGACCAAGGACCGTAGGGCGACTTGGCATAGGCCACCTTGATGTCACGCTCAGGACGGGTGTTGTCCTTCAACACCATCACATAGTCGTTCTTGCCTCGTTTTACCAGTGTTGCGTCAATACACGAGAATCCTGGGTCTATCATCAACTTCGTAGGTGCAAAGGTCTTGAAGTCCTTCGTGGTAGTATAATACAGACGGTGGTTGTTCCTGTGGTCTTCCAATGCATCAGGGAATTTGCCAGGAATGCACGATGCCCAGATGATGACGGCCTGCTGCTTCACATCGTCCCAGAACAGCTCAGGCGCCCATACATTGACCGTTGTCGTGTCTGGCATCACCTCGATGAAACGCTCCTCGCTCCAGTTCTTCAAGTCCTTCGAACAGGCGTAGCCGAATCCTCTGTCACCACGCCATGACGACGTCCACACCAGATGGAACATGCCATCGGGCGTACGGATAATACTGGGGTCGCGCATCACTTTCTGTCGCCCCACCTCAGGCTTCAGCCATGTGCCAGGAATACTGTCCCACTTCCAACCGTCGTAGCTGTAGATGAACCGCAAGCCTTCGTTGGCGGGCTCATGGAAAGAGGTGGAGATATATACTTCACGTTGTGCCAAAGCCGTCAATCCCATGACTGACAGCAGAAAAAATATACAAAAACGTTGTTTCATGTTAATCCTTATTTATTATAAGACGGAAAATTTGGTGGATTGTAACTAAATAACTAATTTTGTGCTCAAATTTGCAACTGATTGAAAAAATGAGAAGACTAACAACAATGCTATTCTGTCTGACCATGGTGCTTTCCATGCAGGCTAAGAAGGAAGCCGTTCGAACCAATGGCTATCCCATTACTCAAGTACCCTTTACCGCTGTAAAGATTACGCCTAACACCTTCTGGGGCGACCGCATCCGTGCTGCTCGCGAAGTCACCATTCCGCTGGCTTTCCAGAAGTGTGAGGAGACGCATCGTTACGAGAACTTCAAGATGGCTGCCTACACCTTGCAGCATCCTGGACACGAAGGACTCAACACCCCCAAGTGGGATGTGGCTAAGTTCATGGGTTTCTCGTTCGATGATACCGATGTTTATAAGACCATCGAAGGTGCATCGTATGTCCTCCAGACCTATCCTGACGACAAGCTGAAGGCGTATATCGACTCCGTGCTCGACATCGTGGCTGCTGCTCAGGAGGCCGACGGCTACCTTTATACCGCTCGCACCATCAATCCTCAGCATCCTCATGGATGGGCTGCTCATCAGCGTTGGGCTGCTGAGGAACATGCCAGTCATGAGCTCTACAACCTGGGTCATATGGTCGATGCAGCCTGTGCCCACTATCAGGCTACGGGTTCTGATAAGTTCCTGAACATTGCCAAGCGCTATGCCGATTGTGTCATCCGCGAGGTAGGTGCCAAGGATGGACAGGCTTGTGTGGTTCCTGGTCATCAGATTGCAGAGATGGCTTTGGCTCGTCTCTATGTGCTGACGGGCGAACAGAAATACCTGGACGAGGCTAAGTTCCTGTTGGACTATCGTGGCAAGACGAAGGTGAAGAACATCTATTCGCAGAGCGACAAGCCTGTAGTCGACCAGACCGAAGCTTGGGGCCATGCCGTTCGTGCTGGTTATATGTATGCCGGTATGGCTGATGTGGCTGCACTGACGGGCGATGAGGCTTATCTGAAAGCTATCGATGCCATCTACAACAACATCGTATCTAAGAAGTATTACATCACTGGTGGAGTAGGGGCTCGCCATGAGGGCGAGGCCTTTGGAGCCGACTATGAACTGCCCAACCTCACCTCTTATAATGAGACCTGTGCCGCCATCTCGATGGTTTACCTGTTCCATCGCATGTTCCTGTTGCATGGCGATGCCAAGTACATCGACTGCATGGAGCGCACCTTGTATAATGGTGTCATCAGTGGCATGAGTGTGGATGGAGGTCGTTTCTTCTATCCCAATCCGCTGTCGTCTGATGGCAAGTATAAATTCAATGCCGATGGCACTACCGAGCGCCAGCCTTGGTTTGGCTGTGCCTGCTGCCCCTCTAACCTCTGTCGCTTCATTCCTTCCTTCCCAGGCTATATGTATGCCGTGAAGGACAATCAGTTGTATGTCAACCTGTTCGCAGGCAATATGGCAACTATTCAGGTGTTGGGCAAGGACGTAACGCTGAGTCAGCAGACCAACTATCCTTGGGATGGCGACATCACCCTGAAGATAGAGAAGACCAAGGCTAAGGCTTTCGATATGATGATTCGCATCCCTGGCTGGGTGGATAAGACTCCCGTTCCCAGCGACCTCTATCGTTTCGCCGATGATGTCTTGGGCAGCTATAGTGTGAAGGTCAATGGCAAAGAGGTGATGGCTGAACTCACCAATGGCTATCTCTGTGTCAATCGTCAGTGGAAGAAGGGCGACATCGTCACCATTCATTTCGACATGCCTGTTCGCACTGTCAAGGCTAATCCTGCCGTGAAGGACGATCGCGGTCGCATTGCCGTAGAGCGTGGTCCGTTGGTATATTGCGCTGAGGGTGCCGACAACAAGGATTTCAGCATCTTCAACTTCCTCATGCCTCGTCGTCCTCACTTCAGCGTGACCGATTGTGACATCAAGGGCTTGCGCGATGTCAACTTCAGCGTAAAGGCTGTCGAGGTCGATGGTCAGGTGGTTGAGCAGAATCCCCGTGGCGAGGCTGTGGTGAAGGGCGCCCGTCTCACCATGATTCCCTATTATGCCTGGAACCATCGTGGTGCAGGCTTCATGGAGGTATGGATGCCTCAGACCATCAGTGCCTTGGGCAACTATTAATTTTACGCGCGTATATATATAAATAAGGTATAAGAATAAAATGAAGAATGTATTATTAGCAATGTTTCTGCTCTGCGGACTCACCGCTCAGGCAGACGACGTGATGAAGAAGGAAAAGGACGGCACCTATATCGTCAATACCACCACACTCGCTCAGGATGTGGAGGGATATAACGGACCTACACCTTTAGAGATTCACATCAAGAAGAACAAGATTGTCAAGGTGGTGCTGCTCAAGAGCATGGAGACTCCTAAGTACAATGCACGCATCAAGAAAGATATGCTGCCCAAGTACGAGAATCAGAAGCTTACCAAGAACAAGGGCGTTGAAGTAGATGGCGTCACAGGAGCCACCTTCACCTCCGATGCCGTGAAGGAGAATGTTCGTCGCGGATTGGAGTATTATTGGAAGCATAAATAATCTGTGTGCGAACACAAATTTCTTGATTTAAGACAAGAGATTGGGGCGAAATCGTGTTTTTCGCCCCTTTTTTGTTGCCTCCTATCGATATAGTCCTTACCTTTGCAGCGCAAAAATGAATAAACGGGTGGAAACACCTTATTATAAATTAAAAGAAAAAAAGAAATGAAAAAGATTATGATGATTGCTGCCATGATGGTAGCTGCAGTAAGTGCAAACGCACAGGTATGGATTGGTGGCGAAGTTGGTTTCAACACCTCTACTAACACCGTTAAAGTTAATGGCGTTTCTACTGATGAGACCACCAATAATTTCACTATTGCTCCTGAAATCGGTTACAACCTTTCAGACAAGTGGGCTGTAGCTGTTAAGGTTGCCTTTGCTCACAGTGGTAACAATGCACAGGTTGCAGCTCTTGTAGCTAATTGGGGTATTAACAATGCTACTACAAATGCTTTTGCTATCAACCCTTACGCTCGTTACACATTCGTTAAGTCTGGTAACTTCTCTGCTTTCGTTGATGGTGGTGTAGCTTATTCTACTATCCATATCAATGGAACTTCAGATGTTCTCGGCAACATTAACCAGGTGAAGGTTGGTTTCAATCCTGGTGTAGCTTATGCTATTTCTCCTAAGGTAGGCCTCGTTGCTCATCTGGGTGACCTTTCTTACGAGAGCACATGGTGCAAGGCTAAGAATGTTGACGTAAAGGTTTCTGAGGGCAAGTTTAACATCGGTCTCTGGAACTCTATCAGCTTCGGAGCTTACTACAACTTCTAATTTTAGAATTCACTTAAGAGTTTAATAAGGCTGCACTTCTTCATCGGAAGTGCAGTTTTTTTATTGTTTTTTAGTTAAAAATGGCATTTTAAGCGAAAAATTACGCTAAAATGATAATTTTTTCTTAAAAAAGCTTGTCAATTCAAAATAATACTGTATATTTGCAGCGGATATTATAATTAACGGGGTGGAAACACCTTATTATTAACAAAAAAAAGAAAATATGAAAAAGATTATGATGATCGCTGCCCTGATGGTAGCAACATTGAGTGCAAACGCTCAGAATGAGGTTGGTCAGGTAACTCTGCAGCCTAAAGTCGGTATTAACATTGCTAACATGACTGGCGATACATGGGTAGACAAGAAGGCAAAGGTAGGTCTTGTTGCTGGTGTTGAGGCAGAGTATGGTATCTCTGAGAATTTCGGTCTCGATTTTGGTGTTTTGTATTCTATGGAAGGATGCAAATTAAAGACAGCTGGAATGGACAAGAGTTTAAGCGTAAATCTGGATTACATCAATATCCCCATCTTGGCTCAGTTCTATGCTGCAAAAGGTTTTGCTATTAAGGCAGGTATTCAACCCGCATTCAACGTACGCCACAAGGCTTCTTACGATGGAGATTCTGCTGATTTGAAAGATTTTGGTATCGAAACTAAGTCATTCAACTTCTCTATTCCTGTAGGTCTGTCTTATGAGTATCAGAGCTTCGTACTGGATGCTCGTTACAACATCGGTGTAACCAAGCTCTTCAAGGATGCAGATCAGGGTCGCAACAGCACCTTCAGCATCACTCTGGGTTACAAGTTCGCTCTCTAATCTAATTTGAGAATAAACAAACAAAAGGCTGCGCCCATTTCGAGCGCAGCCTTTTCTTTTTTGTTGTCTTCTATCAGAATTATTTCAAGGTCCATGTTTTCCAGCCTTCACCGATATTGGCTGATGGGGAAATGGTGGGGGTCTGTGGCTTGCCGTTTACTACGATAGACCTCTTGGCAACCTCGTTTGCCACATAGGCTTGCAATTCGCCCAATGACATATTGCCCTTACTCATTTGAAGTTTCTTCAGAAGATAATAGGTAAATAGACCATGACGTTTCTCTTTGTAAGGATAAGCTGTTTCTTCGCCTGTAGCAGCAGAGAAAACTACCATGTTACCTTTTGGACTACTATTCTTTGCTTTGATAGCCACACCGCGTGCTGATGCCATCATGTTACCGTCACGCATGGAGCCACTGAAGCACGCGTCGAGAAACACAGTTATCGTTTTTGCCTGTAGTTCTCCTAGGGTAGCATACAATGATTCTAGGCTATAGCCTGTGGTGATATCTGTGCCAATTCCATCTACAGGCAATAAGTAGGCGCTTTTGGTCGCCTCGTCTGGTATCCCGTGCCCTGCGAAATAGATGATGATTCTTGCCGTTCCCTTGTAGGCTTCTGAAACGCGTTTCAGCCAGTTGATCTCACGCTTCATATTGTTGAGTGTAGCATCCTTTACAAAATGTACGTTAGTTGAAGGCAATCCCAGACATTTTTTGCAGTATTCGGCAAAAACGGTTCCGTCGTTGTTGGCATAAGGTACTGAAGCAACATCCTGATAATGCTCGTTGGCGATAATCACAGCAAAGGTGTTGTCGTTGCTGACGGTAGTGGTAGGCAGGTCAATATCTACGTCGGCTTTGGCTTCCTCCACCTTAGGAGCAGTTGCTACGAAATCATTTACCTTAGCTGGGCTTGCAGCTATAGTGGTTTCTTGTTGCTGAATACTTGGGGCAACGGTATAAGTGATGTTGATGCTGTTGTTGGTACGGCTGTCATCCTCTGCCAGCGAGTTGTAGCTATATCTTGAAGATTTTGAGACCGCATCAGCCTTGGCATACAGATTCTGAATGACATCTTTGGGAATCGGGCTGGCGCCACGCATGTACATGCTGAAGTCGTCAGAACTTTGCACGGCATAATAAGGATAGTTGTTTATCATGGTGCTCCATACAGCACTAGCCTCTTTCTTCTTGCCCATCAGTGTCAGAATCTTGCCTTTACAAGCATAGTCGAAGCCTGATCCTATATTCTCAATGGCACTGTTGATAATGTTCAAAGCTTGGGAGAAGTCCTGTTTCACTTGTCGGCCTTCGGCAAAAAGCATTGCTGTATGGATAAATGCTTCGTCAACATTCTTTGAGCATGACTTCTGGTAGCATTCCATCGCTTTCGCCATGTCCTTCTCGCGCCCCAGTCCTTCCTCATAACAAAGCCCCAGTACATAGGTAGTATAGGAATCAACATTCCTGTAGTTAGTGGCCTTGTCTATCCAATATCGAGCCTTGGTTACGTCCTTATTGACACCTATACCTTTAAACAATATATAGGCTAGACGAGCTTGTGCAATGGGTAGACCGCGTTCTGCCACCCTGCGGTAGAGCGAGAAAGCCGTTTTATCATCCTTTGCCACGCCATAGCCTTCTGCTTGACAATAGGCCAGATAGTATTGGGCGGTGACACTGCCAAAACGAGCTCCTTTTGAGAATGACGTATAAGCATTGTCAAAACGCCCCATGCGCAGATATTCGCATCCGTCAACAACTTCTTGATCGATCTGCTGAGCTGACAAGGGCATCAAACCAATGACGCACCAAAGGATGATAAATGCAACTTTTCTCATTTTTTTTCTCTTATGGTTTGAGAGTCTCTACTGCTTTCAGTTTCTTAGCTACGTCCTTAGCTTCGTCACGAGCCTTCTTAGGTTTCATACCATCCTCTATCAGATACCGCTCGTAAGAATCCTGCAGAGCCTGTACCCAGTTGTTTGTTTCGCCTTCCCAAATGAGAATTTGGCGAGCTTTGTTGCGCTCCTCAAAGTTTGACTTCAGCTCCTCATCGCTACCCTTTCCTTTACCTTTGTCTCTGTTTTTTCCCGTTAGGTTGCCTAAGAAGCCGCCACCGCCCTTTTCAGACTTTCCTTCTTTCTCGGCATCCGTCGCCCCCAAACGGTATATATTGAACTTACCCTTATCGAAATCTGTAAGGTAAATGTCGATGGGTGAATTGTCCTCGTCATACTCGAAGGGAGGATTGGCAAACACGTGCATGATGTCGGTCATACGACCCTGAATGTTTACAGCGTTGGTGCGCTTTACCTTATCTTGGTCCTGAATGTAATACTTAGAGAGAATCATGTCAGACACCCAAGTAGAGATGGTAAATGAGTGCTCTTCGCGCTCTTTGTCGTCTCCAGAAACATACTTTTTCAGGTCGTATTTAATATACACCTTTACCTTCATGAACGATTCGTCGCCTGTGAGGTGAATGCTGGTGCATGATTTCTTTTGGTTGTTGGCCATCTCATAACGCATGGTTTCCATGAAGTTCATTACCTGAAGACGTAGGTCGGACTGATAGTTAGCTTTGCCACCTTTTCCATATCCACCGACAGCATCGTATTTGCCTCTGATAGGATTAATCAGCGTGGAAACCCATGTCTCGCTTTTGGGGGCCAAGGGCTGATAAGATGTGTGGCTGGTATCGTCGCGCTTTTCATCAAGACAGACAGCATCATCGTTCACATAATAGAATGAACTGGAACGATCTACGAAGATGGGCTTGTTGGTCTTGTTAGTAATCTTCAGCGACAAGCGCACCAATTCGGCCTTGATGTTGTCATCTTCATAAACATTGTCGGTCTGAGAATAGGTCACGAGCAAAGCCTGTCTCTGGGCATGAGCATTGATAGCAAACAAGGCAGCCACCAATGTAAGCATAATCTTAATCTTTTTCATAATATCTAGTTTTTAGTTATTTCTTGCCTTTTACTGAATCCATGAAATAAGTCATCTCGTTATAGAGCGTAGGATCGTTCTTGAGTACGTCCTTGAGTGATGCTCTGAAATCTTCCCTAGCCTGAATGCTACTGTAATAAATCCTCACAAACACTTCCTGGCTTACCAGATTCTTGCTGTTGTAAAGCTCAAGGCCTTTCTGTGCATCGCCAAGGCGATCTAGAATGCCGTTCTTGGTGTCAAGGATAGCCTGTACCATTTCCTGAGCCTTAACATAGCCGAAGCGCTTGACGAAATCCTTCTTGGCAAACTGCATCGTAATTTCATGGATAATCTCGTTGGCCAGATTCTCACGGGCCATATCGTAAGCTTTGTTGGTAGCCAGTTCGTAGGTCTTTGCTACACACTTAGCCTCGCCTGATACCATATTGGGGAACAAGTTCTCATCAAACGACCATTTGGCGTCTATGTCGTTCTTTATCTGATTCTCCAAACTGGGCAGATCGTCTTGCACCTTGTATCTTTGGGCACGATATTCCATCACCTGACCAGCATATTCGTCCATCTTGAACTTTTCCTTCTTCTTCAGGCTCTTTTTGGCATAGTCCTCCCTTTCTTTGAACACCTGCTTGGCGTCCTCGTAAATAAGTTCAGCATATTCCTTCGCAGCCTTTTTCACTTCCTTTCTGGTGTAAGTCGCATCTTTTTTCTCTGATTTCACCCAGTCCTTATACCTTGATTGGGCATACGCATTACCTAAAGTGATGCAGCATACTGTTAGTAATAATAATTTTTTCATACTGTTTAGTTTTTAATTGATATTTGTTTGTTGTTAACTATCGCCTCTTTATCTATTTTTCTCAGTTTAACCAGCCATTTCTGGAAATCTTCAAAAGATAATTGTCTCGGAAGAACGTCTTCGGTACTTTCGTTTGTATTGGCCTTCGTAAAGGCATTCGGAGAAAAGATAATATAGATGTCGTTATATTCTATTTCTCGACTGCATGTCATCGTGTATTCATCAACTATATTGGCGTTTTCCAAATCATTTTTGGCAGAAAAAAGAATGTATGGTTTGTCGTGCTCAATACGGTATGCACCTTGACCAGACGCTTTGTAGGGCAACAGACAAAATACTTCTTGAATAGTTTCATCGAGCAAATAGACGGTCAAATATCCATCAACTGGTGACTTGAAGTAAAGAAACATATCGTCACCACTACGGAACTGGTTACTTTCAAACTTTTCCTCAATACCATTGCGTAGAACTTTAGCAGTAAAATCTATGCCAGAGCTTACTATTTCACGTATACGGCCTTTAACTTCGACAGAAACCACCAACATATCACCCTCGTATGAAATATTGTAAATGGGCTCTTGAGTTGTCTCTATCCATTCTCCCTTCACCTCACTACCTCCTAACGAAAAGAATCGGCTGTCTGTTTTTCCGTTCTGATTGGATGTTATCATCGTGTTGCTCTGTGTTACCAATGTTCCATAAGCATCAGCTATTGCAGACAATTTTGCACGGTCTAATGCAGTACGCTTAGCTTCTTCTAAAGTAACATTTTCTGGAGCATAATAGGTATATGTGGCTGTTACCTTTTGCATTTTTTGTGCGTAAGTAATCGCCACAAATAAGAGTAAAACCGATATGAGTACTATTCGTCTCATGTACCAACAGAGAAATGCAATTTGTTAACAAATCATGTGCAAATATAAAGAATAATTCTAAAACGACAAAGAAAAGAAAGAAAAAAAACAAAAATACCTTGTTTTTGCATTAACCAAAGGGCAGGAATTGCAATCTGATGTGACCCCGAAAGTTAGACAAAAAACTTTCGGGGTTCATTTCACTTTCTTTACGCCATACACGAGGTTACTCCCATGGTGGTTGCGATTGCCGTCAGTATGCTGATAAGCAACTGAATCAGCCATTTCCATGTCTCCTTCTTCATTATTCACCTCCTCCCTGGTTAGATGCTTCCTTAGGCGCCTCATAGTCCGTCGCCTCCTCGAAGGTGATATCGCCCAGCATGGCCACAGCAGCGCGGGTAACTCCATTCTGCGTCGAGGTGGTATACTCGGGCTGGAACAGGATGCGGGGACTCAGGGTCGAGGCGGTCAGGTCCTTCGCGTCCTCGAAACCACCGCGCTTATTGCGCAGTCCGCACTTAAAGATGCCCACATTCTCAATCTTCACCTTCTCGCCCAGTCCGATGAAGTGACGCAGGGCGTAGCCCAGCTCATCAAGCACTGCGATGCAGTCCGAACGCTTCACCGAGGCCTGCTGCTGGATGAAGTCCGCCAGCTGTCGCGTGGTGATATGCTTCTGGTTATACACTGCCTTGGCATAATACTTGCCATAACCCAGCGACTTAGGGCTGGTCTGCTTTTTCTTAATAAATTTCTGACTCATGATACTAAATTTTTAAAGTTCGCTCGACCTTCGGTCGCTTTGTACCTTCAGGTCAAAGAATTACTAAAGATTGGTGTTTCTCACGTTTGTCTTTCTTCCGGAGTGCCTTCTCACTATCCGCCGAGCGCGTCCGCTGCTAGTCCCGAGCCTATGCGCATCTTGTCCCGTTCCTATTGGCAGGTGGTGCCGAGCCGCTCCGTCTGATTGACAATGACAAGTGAAGTGCAAGGCGAATGCAGAGCCGAGCTCGCTCGAGCTATGCTGAGCCGCAGCCTTCACTCGCAATGCATCTCAAATGCATTGCAAAGGTACGAAGAAATCGGGACGCTGGCAAATATTCGCGCCAAAAACCATCATTTTTGAGGAGTATTTTTCGCCCATTTTTGCCAATAAATCATCCTGACGGGTTGGGCAGGATATTATTAGAAGGAGATTGATAGCTGAACCCTAAAATCGATTGAATTTGTTATTTTGTTACTTGTTACTTTGTTACTTTTTCCCGTTTTCGAAAAGTTCAAGAAGAAAACAATACTTATATATAATATATATATTATATATAAGTATTAAATATATTAACAATTAATTCTTTACACCATCTTCTTTCCCTTCCATTTCCATTCAATCCATAAAAATATGGCAAAAAATAACAAAGTAACAAATAACAAATAACATTTTTCCCTTTTCAACTCTTGCACTTTTCGTTTTTTATTTGTACCTCTGACTTCGTCTTAGTGAAGTGACCCCAAGAAGTTGGACGGGTTAAACAATTACGTATTTAATTGAGTAACCACTTAACAGGGTGTGCTGTAGATATCCGCTGCATTGGCATTGAACAGGCCTTCCGCTATTCATCGCTGTTGCTCGACATCTCAGACGTCACCCATGAGGATTTCGACGAGCTGATAATAGAGCGCAGCAAGTTGGGTAACTATTGGATTCACTTTGCGGTGCGTCCGATGGAGAACCGCAGGCGCACCAATTTTAAACGATAGTTAGTAAAGCAGTACCAACCCTGCGATGGCGCAGTAGATGATCATTCGGATGGGGTTGACCTTGACGAACTTGACACCGACAAAGGCGGCAATGAAGAGCAGACAGCTGATGCAGAACTGCCAGAGATTGTCGGTTGGGGTAGAGAAGTTGTCGGCAGTCATCAGCAACAGGGTGGCTGCTGCCAACAGACCTACCACGGCAGGGCGCAAACCTTTGAAGACAGATTCGACGGTGGGGTGGTGCATGTAGCGCATGAACATCTTGCTGATAAGTACCATCAGGATAAGCGAGGGCAGCACCAAGGCGAAGGTGGCTGTGGCTGAGCCGAGAATGGCCATAGGTACGGAGTAGCCGGCATTGACGACAGCGGTATAGCCGCAATAGGTGGCGGAGTTGATGCCGATGGGGCCTGGAGTCATCTGCGAGATAGCTACAATGTCGGTAAACTGGGACGACGTGAGCCAGTGCCAGTGTTCTACGGTCTCGTTCTGGATGAGCGACAGCATGCCGTAGCCGCCACCAAAGCCGAAGAGGCCAATCTCAAAGAATGTGACGAATAACCAAAAGAATATCATAAGGCAACCCTCCCGTAAATATAACCGCCAAGACCTGCAAGGATGATAATCCAGATGGGGGATACACCTAAGAGCCAGATGGCCAGTGCAGAGATGATGGGTATCCAGATGGTGAACTTGTTGAGTTGGGCGCGTTTGCCCAGATTGAACGTGGGAACGGCTATCAGTGCCACCACGGCAGGACGGATGCCTCGGAACATGGCGGCAACGACCTTGTTGTCTTCAAACTGATGGAAGAACATGGCAATGATGAGAATGATGAGGAACGAGGGTAGGGCAGTGCCTAGGGAGGTGGCAATGGCTCCGCGTACCTTATTTAATTTATAGCCGATGAAAATGGCGATGTTGATGGCAAACACACCAGGACAGCTCTGGGCGATGGCGATGAGGTCGAGCATCTCCTCGCGGCTGACCCAACGGTGACGGTTTACCACTTCTTCCTCAATCAAAGGTATCATGGCATATCCACCACCAAGGGTGAATATGCCAATCTTAAAGAAGGTCTTGAATGATTCCCAATAGATGTTATTCATTATTCACTATTCACTTTTCACTAGCGAAGCGCTCTATCCATTTGCGTGCATTCACAAATGCTTCAATCCATGGGGTAACCTCATCATTGCGACGGTCAGCGGGATACCAAGCGCACTGCCAAGGGAAGACGGCACGCTCCAGGTGAGGCATCATGCAGAGATGACGACCATCGGCAGAGCAGATGCCGGCAACATCGTAGGCGGAACCGTTAGGATTAGCGGGATAGCCGTGATAGTTGTACTTGGCAATGACATTGTAAGCGCTCTCAGCCTCGGGCAGTGAGAACTTGCCCTCGCCGTGAGCTACCCACAGACCGAGTTTGTTGCCGCTCAGTGAGCCGAACATAACAGAGTTGTTCTGAGGAATGGTGAGTGAGATGAACTCGCTCTCGAACTTATGAGAGTCGTTGTGCAGCATCTTAGCTCCCTTAGCGCCTGTCAGTCCGAGCTCGACCATCAGCTGGCAACCGTTACAGATGCCGAGTGAAAGGGTGTCCTTGCGGGCATAGAACTTATCCAGCGCCTCCTTAGCCTTGGGATTGAAGAGGAAGGCACCAGCCCATCCCTTGGCCGAGCCGAGCACATCGGAGTTAGAGAAACCACCGCAGAAGACAATCATGTTGATGTCCTCGAGGGTTTCGCGACCACTGATGAGGTCGGTCATCATCACGTCCTTCACATCGAAACCAGCCAGATACAGGCAGTAAGCCATTTCGCGCTCGCCATTTGTTCCCTTCTCACGGATGATAGCGGCCTTGGGACTTTGAACTTTGACCTTTGAACTTTGATCTTTCCAGCGGTCGGGATTCAGACCGTATTGAGCCAGCGTACCCGTGAAGTCCTTGTTGAACTTCATCTCCAAAGGCTGCTGCTTGTAGTTCTCGAAGCGCTCCTTGGCCTTGCCGTTGAAGCTCTGTTCGCAATCCAGCAGGTAAGAGGTCTTATACCATTCATCACGCAGGGCGTCGATGTCGAATGTATGTTCTGCATCACCAACCTTGACAACGATGCTGCGGCTGTCCTCCACAGGATAACCAATCTTGGCAAAGCCTACGCCTTGTTCTTCCATGAACTTGGCGAACTCCTGCTTGTACTCGTCGCTGATTTCAACAACGACACCGGGATTCTCGGCAAACAGGGTCTTCACCACGTCGCCATCGGCACAGAGGTCGTGCAGGTTGATGTGCATACCGCCCTTGGTATTGGCAAAGCACATTTCCAACAGCGTGGTAATCAAACCACCAGCGGAGATGTCGTGACCAGCCATTACCCAGCCCTTCTCAATGAGTTGCTGAACGGCCATGAAGGCATCGGCAAAGTATTCGGCATTCTTAACAGTAGGAACATTGCTGCCCACCTTGCCAAGACTCTGGGCAAAGGCAGAACCGCCGAGACGCTGCTCGTCGAACGAGAAATCGATGTGGTAAAGCGAAGCGTGCTTGTCGTTGACAACAACGGGAGAAACAACCTTGCGGATGTCTGATACCTCGCCACCTGCGCTGACGATAACGGTTCCTGGAGAGATAATCTTCTCGCCATTAGGATACTGCTGGGTCAGAGAAAGTGAGTCCTTACCCGTAGGAACGTTGATGTGAAGGTCGCAGCAGAAATCGCTCAAAGCTTTCACACCGGCATAGAGGCGAGCATCCTCACCCTCCTGAGAGCGACAGGGCCACATCCAGTTGGCTGAGAGCGACAGGGAATCCATGCCGTCGGCTAGGGGAGCCCATACGATGTTGGTCAGTGCCTCGGCAACTGACAATACAGAACCTGCCTCAGGAGATGCCAAGCCTGCCTGTGGGGCATGGCCGAGAGCTGTGGCAATACCCTTGCGACCACGATAGTCGAGGGCAACAACGCCACAGTCGGACAAAGGAAGTTGGATTTCACCCTGACACTGCTGACGGGCAATCTTACCAGTTACGGAACGGTCGACCTTGTTGGTCAGCCAGTCTTTGCAGGCTACAGACTCTAACTGCAGCACGCGCTTCAGGTATTCCTGTATCTTGTCCTGTGAATAGGTGACATCATCGTATTTGCGCTCAACGGTATTGTCGCGCATGATGGTCTTGGGTGAGTGGCCGAACATCTGGGCTACGTCCAAATCGAAAGGCTTCACGCCATCGCCCTGTTTGAAGGAGAAGTGGGCATCGCCGGTGGTCTCTCCGACAACATACATCGGGGCACGCTCGCGCTCGGCAATCTTCTGTACGTGTTCGATGTGTTTCTCGTCAATCAGCAGACCCATGCGCTCCTGACTCTCGTTGGCAATGATTTCCTTGGATGAAAGGGTCTTATCGCCAATAGGCAGTTTGGTCATGTCAATCTCGCCACCGCATTCCTCAACCAACTCTGACAAGCAGTTCAGGTGACCGGCAGAACCGTGGTCGTGGATAGAAACAACGGGGTTGTTGTCTTCCTCGCAGAGGGCACGTACCAGGTTATAGGCACGTTTCTGCATCTCGGGATTGGCGCGCTGGATAGCGTTCAGCTCGATGCCATTGCTGTAACGGCCTGTATCAACAGAGGAAACAGAACCGCCACCGAGTCCGATGCGATAGTTATCACCACCAACCACAACAACCTTGTTGCCAGCCTGAGGCTCTTTCTTCAGACAATCGCGCTTGGTGCCGTAACCTACACCACCGGCCAGCATGATAACCTTGTCGTAAGCATATTTGGTGTCGTTAGGCTCTTGATGCTCGAAGGTGAGAACAGAACCGCAAATCAGGGGCTGGCCGAACTTATTGCCGAAGTCGCTGGCACCATTCGAAGCCTTAATCAGAATCTGTTTTGGTGTCTGATACAACCACTCACGCGCTGGCATGATGTCTTCCCAGTCGCGCTCTTCATCCTTAAGACGAGGGTAGGAGGTCATGTAAACGGCTGTGCCTGCAATAGGCCAGGAGCCGACACCACCACCCATACGGTCGCGGATTTCACCACCCGTACCCGTTGCGGCGCCGTTGAAGGGCTCTACGGTAGTGGGGAAGTTGTGGGTCTCAGCTTTCAGCGAGATGACACTCTCGATATCCTTGATGCGGAAATAGTCGCTGGTGGACTGGTCGGCAGGGGCAAACTGCTCTACAACAGGACCTTGGGCAAAAGCTACATTGTCCTTGTAGGCAGAAAGAATCTTATTGGGGTTCTCCTGCGTGGTCTTCTTGATCATGGCAAAGAGGCTTGACTCCATCTCCTTGCCGTCGATGATGAAAGTGCCACCGAAAATCTTGTGACGGCAGTGCTCAGAGTTAATCTGGGCAAAACCGAAAATCTCGGAATCTGTCAGTGGACGACCGTTCTCCTTTTCAATCTTATGCAGGTATTCAATCTCCTCAGGGCTAAGAGCAAGACCTTCCTGCTCGTTGTATTCTTCCAGATTGTCTACGTACTTGATAGGCTCTGGCTGGATGTTCACCGTGAAGATGTCCTGGTTCAGACCGTTGTACATACGCTGCAACATGGGGTCGTGGTCGGCATCCTCTGATTGTACGGGGAAGTATTCCTCAATACGCAAAATGCCGCTAAGACCCATGTTCTGTGTGATCTCAACGGCATTTGTCGACCAAGGCGTAACCATTTCGCGACGTGGACCTACGAAAAAGCCTTTCAGCGTTTCGTCGTCCAGCATCTTGGCATCACCATAGAGCCAGCACAGTTCTTTTACTTCATTTGGGTTGAGCTGATGGTCCACTTGTGTAGCGATAATGCTCTGCTGTGGAGTCTTGAAAAAGAGTATCATAATCCTTACTTTTCTTGATTAAATTTCAATTTTGGTCGCAAAGTTACTTAAAAATATCTAAATCCGTGCAACTTTCGGCTGAAATTTGCGTCTAATAGTTACCTTTGCACCGTCAAAGCGACATAACATAGTATAAACTAATTATTTGGAAATATGAAGAAAACAGTATTTATGATTTCGCTGGTAGCAGGTTTGATGCTGACCAGCTGTGGAGTAAAGAAGGAACTTTATCAGGCATGTCAGGATGAGAATAAGACCCTGCAGGCAAATTATCAGGATACCAAAGAACAGTTGGCAGCAGCTAACACACGCGTATCTAGTCTTCAGGAGCAGTTGAATGCTATGCAGCAGACAAATGCTACTTTGCAGAAGTCTCTTGACAAGAGTCTTACCAACGCTAGTCAGAACAACATCAGCATTGAGAAGTTGGTTGACCAGATCAACGAGTCTAACCAGTACATCCGCCACTTGGTAGAGGTAAAGTCTAAGAGCGACTCACTGAATATGGTGCTGACTAACAACCTGACCCGCTCACTCTCTAAGGAGGAGCTGAAGGAGGTTGATGTTCAGGTGCTGAAGGGTGTCGTTTACATCTCACTGGCTGACAACATGCTGTATGAGAGCGGTACTTATAAGATTAACAAGCGTGCCGCAGAGACACTGTCGAAGATTGCCAAGATCATCAAGGACTATAAGGACTATGATGTACTTGTTGAAGGTAACACCGATAATGTGCCCATCTCTCGTGAGAACATCCGCAACAACTGGGACCTCTCTTGCCTGCGTGCCAGCAGTGTTGTTCAGGCTCTGCAGAACGATTATGGTGTAGATCCTAAGCGTCTGACTGCAGGTGGTCGTGGTGAGTACAATCCTCTCCAGCCTAACACCAGTGAGGTTGGTAAGATGCGCAACCGTCGCACCCAGATTATCATCACTCCGAAACTCGACGAGTTCATGGACCTCATCGGTCAGGCTCCTGAGGAAAGCAAGTAATCTCTTATTTGTATAAACGAGCAATCCCTTATATATATAATAAGGTGTAACCCCATTTCGAGGCTTGATATTTGTCAAGTCTCGAATTTTTTTCGCAAAAAACTGAAAATTTTCCTCGAAAAGTTTTGGTAGTTCGGAAAATAGTCGTACCTTTGCATCCGCTTTCAGGAAGAGACCTGATGAGCATGAAAGAACTTCCAGAGCAGCGAGAGAAAAATAAGCTTGCTTATTCTTCCGAGTCGTGAGGGAAGTCAAGGCCGAAAGGCATTAAAGAGTTCTTTGAGAGTCTTACATAAAACAGAAGAAGTAGTAGTACAAGAAGCGAGAGACTTTATGTCTCTTGGGTAATAGAACGAACCGTCAGTCCTATTTGTTTAGGACATTGATTCTTTTAAACTACCGGATGAGCGTTCTGGGACAGAGAATACTTCTAGGTTATCTGGTTTATCTGGAGAATCTAGTTAAAACTTATAATATTTACAGTGAAGAGTTTGATCCTGGCTCA
>Ga0256404_1001465_pt1 | contig 56788 bp, 52 predicted proteins | sample RumenRJG_01DNA_FD_185990 | JGI IMG/M metagenome (GOLD analysis project Ga0256404, IMG submission 185990) | Bovine rumen microbial communities from Lethbridge, Alberta, Canada - RJG_01 | ecosystem: Host-associated > Mammals > Digestive system > Stomach > Rumen | place: Canada: Alberta | collected... | reverse complement strand
TTATGCGGGTCTTTTTTTGCACAAGTTTTATAAGAGCGCACAATAAAAAGGGCTTACACTATGCAAGCCCTTTGTTTTATCGTATGTTTGATGATCTATTAGCGAGCATCCTCTGAAAAACCGCTGTCAACCAGGTCAACCAGACCCTTTACAGCATCCTCTTCATCAGCGCCGTCAGCGATGATCCTGATAGTTGTGCCGCCTACGATTCCAAGAGAAAGGATACCGAGAAGGCTCTTTGCATTTACTCTTCTCTCCTCTTTCTCGATCCAGATAGATGACTTGAACTCGTTAGCCTTCTGGATAAAGAATGTTGCAGGACGAGCATGAAGACCTACCTGATTCTGAACAACAACGTCTTTTACGAACATAATAATCTCTCCATTTCATTATTATCTTTTGGTAAAAACACAATATTTACAGGTTCACTTATCCCTTTCACCTGATATATAGTATTATACTCTCAAAAATCTGTTTCGTCAACGCAAAAATTAGACAAACAGTATATTTTTGCGATATTTTTGTATGTATCAACTAAAATGTGTCAACTAATGCTGTTTGCTTTGTTTATTTTGAACTAAAAAACGTGCTCCAAAATGGCGAAGAGTACAAAAGTTCTTAACATCTTTGTCAACTCTAAACAAAGAGATTAGATTTTTATGAATTATTCCTCGCCAATTTTGTGTAAAATTGCTAAATCATCAGGGGTAAGTTCAAGCTTTTCGAGCAGCTCGGGTCTTTTTTTCTTTGTGGTCAAAAGCGCCTGCTCGTGACGCCATTTCTGTATATTTGCGTGATGCCCTGACAAAAGCACCTCGGGCACCTGCTTATCGTGCCATATCTCGGGTCTGGTATACTGCGGGTACTCCAGAAGCCCGTTGTAGTGGCTCTCGTCCTCGTAGCAGTCGGCTTTTGAGAGGGTACCCTCAAGCATTCTGACAACGCTGTCCACAAGCACGAGTGCAGGCAGCTCGCCGCCTGTCAGCACATAGTCGCCGATGGATATCTCCTCGTCAACTATCTCCTCGATAACACGCTCGTCAACGCCCTCGTAGTGACCGCAGAGAATGAAGATATCATCAAGCTGCGAAAGCTCCTTTGCGCGCTGCTGCGTGAGCGTTCTGCCCTGCGGTGACATATATATGACGTGCGGCTTTCTGCCCTCGGTAACAGCTTTGAAGCAGTTGTATACAGGCTCGCACTGCATCAGCATACCCTGACGCTCGCTATACGGGGTATCGTCTACCCTGCGATGCTTATCAAGGGTATAATCACGGATATTGTGGCATTTTACAGTAAAAACGCCCTTATCTCTCGCTCTGCCCACGACGCTCTGGGAAAGGTAATTCTCAAGCATTTCGGGGAAAAGCGTTGCTATGTCTATATTCATTCGCGTATCTCCTCTGCGCCGTCGAACAGCCCTTCAAGCGGTGTTATAAGCATTTCACCGCCCTGGATATCTGTCTGCTTTACAACGTCCTTTATCGCGGGGATATAGTACATTTTGCCGTCAGGTGCTTTAATATGGTATACATCATTAGCGCCCGTCTGCGAGACATCTGTTATCTCTCCGTAGACTTTTCCGCTGCCGGCATCCTTTACGGTCAGCCCGATAAGGTCCTGAATGAAAAACGCACCGTCCTCAAGCTCAACGTCATCGCGGTCAAGGTAAAGGACCCTGTTGCGCAGCTTCTGGGCATCATTGGCGGTATCTACGCCTTTTATCTTCATTACAACTATATTCTTGGCGACCCTTGCGTGTTCGATCTCGACAGGAGTACCGCTTTTGTAATAAAGCGTTTCAAGCTCGCACAAAAGCTGCGGATCATCACACCACGGCTGCACCTTGACCTCGCCTTTTATACCGAACACAGAAACTATTTTGCCCGTTTCTATAAGCTTATTCATACGATCTCTCCTTTAAGCTTTCTTTATCTGATCTCTTACATCTAATATAGCACACCTTTGCACATATTTCAAGGCGGGGTTTTGACAGAATTAACAAAAATTTTAATAATTACAAATTGGTTACGAAAAGTATCGAAAACAGGGCGCAAAACAGCGCATAATTCGCTGTACAGGCTTGCCTTTAACAGAAAATTAACACATACAGCAGTCAAATGTGTTACAATTTGTAATATCTAATTGCAACAGCTCGCCGTTTGTCTAAAATGACAAACTTTTTTGCACATTTTTACTATATAGCACTTGCAAAATGGATTTGTTTTTGTTATAATAGTGTTATGTTACAAAAGTGTGCCTGCTTGCTGCGGGTACATTCAGCAAATTAACAATGCGAACAATATTATTAATGCAAGTAGAGGAGAAATACTATGTCAAACAGATTATTTCAGAGTGTTGTACACCAGATGCGTGATACTATTGATTGTGTGATCGGTGTTATCGACGAAACTGCAACTATCATTGCTTGTTCGGAGCTTGCTCAGATCGGTACGACTAATGAGTTCGTATCTCTTGACTTAGGCGAATCCCACGACGTTTTTGTACGCGACGGCTACACTTACAAGCCTTTCGGCGCTCATATGAAGCCTGACTATGCTGTATTTGTCGAGGGTACTGACGAAGTGGCTGCAAAGTATGCAAGCATTCTCGCTATCACCCTTTCAAGCATCAAACAGTATTACGATGAAAAGTATGACAGAAACAATTTCATTAAGAATGTTGTTCTTGACAATGTTCTCCCGGGCGATGTTCATGTTAAAGCCCGTGAGCTCCACTTCAGCAGTGATAATTCCCGCGTTGTTCTTTTGATAAGGATCGTTTCTTCAAACGACGTTCCTGCTTATGATGTTATCCAGAACCTCTTCCCTGACAAGAACAAGGACTTTGTTTTCAACATTACAGAGTCTGATATCGTTCTGGTAAAAGAGGTCACCAGCGGTGTTGAGTCTAAAGACCTCGAAAAGCTTGCAAGATCAATTTCAGACACCCTTTCAAGTGAGTTCTATACCCGCGTAAATGTCGGTATAGGTACTGTTATACAGGGCGTAAGAGACCTCGCAAGGAGCTTCAAGGAGGCGCAGATCGCACTTGAGGTCGGAAAGGTATTCGATACAGACAAGAATATCGTTTCCTATGACAACCTCGGTATTGCAAGACTTATTTATCACCTTCCTACCACGCTTTGCGAAACTTTCCTCAGAGAAGTTTTCAAGAAAGGCTCTATAGAGTCTCTCGACCACGAGACGCTGTTCACTATACAGAAGTTCTTTGAAAACAACCTGAACGTTTCGGAAACGTCAAGGAAGCTGTTCGTACACAGAAATACTCTTGTGTACAGACTTGAAAAAATCAAAAAGCTGACGGGACTTGACCTCAGAGAGTTTGACCACGCTATCATCTTCAAGATAGCACTTATGGTCAAAAAGTATCTTGCCGCTAACCCGGTCAAGTTCTGATCTGACTATTTTCCCTTCGGCCTAAATATAAGGCGGTGTAAAATTTTGGTAGAGTTCAAAGATGTGTCCGTTACATATTCAAGTGGTGTGGACGCATTAAACAAGGTCAATCTTAAAATCAGCGACGGCGATTTCGCTTTCGTTGTCGGTCCCTCGGGTGCCGGAAAATCCACGCTTATCAAACTGATACTAAAAGAGATAGATGCCACGACAGGCACGGTTCTGGTAAACGGTTTCAACCTGAGAAAACTAAAAAGAAGAAAGGTGCCTGCGCTGCGCCGCACTATCGGCGTTGTGTTCCAGGACTTCAGACTTATACCGACTATGACGGTGTATGAGAATATCGCTTTTGTACTGCGTGTTATCGATGCACCTGCAAAGTACATCAGAAGCAGAGTCCCTTACGTTATCAGTCTGGTCGGGCTATCCAAAAAGGCTAAAAGCTACCCTACCGAGCTTTCAGGCGGTGAGCAGCAGCGTGTTGCTCTGGCAAGGGCGCTGGTAAACGACCCGCAGCTTATTATCGCGGACGAGCCGACAGGTAATATTGACCCGGAGCTTTCTTATGAGATCGTTGAGCTTCTCAAAGGTATCAATGAATGCGGAACTACTATACTTATGGTAACACACGAGCATGACCTCGTTCGTTACTTCGGAGGACGCATCATCAATATCAACAAGGGAAATATCCAGTTCGACGAGGTTATAGGAGGTTCCAATGAAAATTAGCAGTTTTAATTACCTGATACGTCAGGGCTTCAAAGGAATCTGGCGCAACAAGATGATGACTTTTGCATCGTTTTGTATTCTTCTCGTTTCACTTATTATGGTAGGCTTTGCTATACTCGTTTCGATAAACCTTGATAAAGTTATCGGCAATATCGAGGAAAAAAGCGAGGTCATGGTAGTTATAAAGGACAATGTATCCAAGCAGGCGATGGATGAATTGCAGCAGAAGATAGAGGACATACCTAATGTCAGCGAGCTGCGTTTATACGGTCGTGACAAGGCTTTGGAGAGCATGATGGAAAAGATGTCAGAGGCACAGAAGGATTATTTCCTCAAGTATGTTGACGACAACCCGCTGCCCGATGTTTTCAGGCTGAATGTCAAGGACATCCAGAAGATGAACGACACTACTGCACAGATATCTATGTTTGAGGGTGTTGAATCGGTACAGTCCCCTACTGAATTTGCAGATATACTTATCAGCTTCAGAAGGATCTTCTTTATCGTTGCTATCGCTATCGTTGTTGCTCTGGTGCTTGTTTCGCTTATCATCATTTCAAATACTACAAGAGCAAGCGTTTTCGCAAGACGCAAGGAGATCAACATAATGAAATATGTTGGTGCGACAAACAGCTTTATCAGGATACCTTTCTTTATTGAGGGTATGGTAGTCGGACTTCTTGCATCGGGCTGTGCGCTGCTTATCACCAAGTTTGCTTATGAAGGCGTTTACAACATCCTGACCAGCGACTACAAGCTGTTTGGTGTGTTCGGTCTTAACAATATCTACTCGTTCGATTCGATGTTCCTGCCTGTTACTATCTCTTATCTTGTTGCGGGCGCATTCATCGGTGCGATCGGTACCTCAATAAGCACGGGTAAGCATTTGAAAGTTTAAACTCAATTATTTCAGGCGGCAGATTGGGCTTTTGCCTGACCTGCCTCTGTTTTGTGTGATTTCGGAGGAAAAAGTGAAAAAGTTATCTTTAGTCAAAAGATGTCTGGCGTGCGCTGTTTCGGTCGTTATGTGCCTTTCACTTATGGTCTACAGCGGAAAAAGCGGTGAGAACGTTCAGTCTGCCTCGGCGGTAAGCGAGGAAGCTCAGCAGAACGAAAACGAGATATCTGAGGCTCAGAAGCAGATACAGGAGCTTATGGATCAGCAGAAACAGCTTGATTCGCAGATACAGCAGGCGCAGGGCGACATCAAAAAAGAGGAAGAAACTCAAAAGGCTATCAATAAGCAGATAGAAACTGTTCAGAAGACTATCATTGCGCTTGAAACTTCTATAAAGGAATTGAACGGTCAGATACAGGATCTGACTACCGATATCGAGAAAAGCGAGATCGAGATAATCAAAAAGCGTGAGGAGATCGACACGGGCACGGAGGAGTTCAAGAAGAGACTGCGTGCGCTGTACATAGTCGGTGACGATTCTTATTCGAGCATGATCGCAGGTTCTACGGACTTTTACGATATGCTGATGAAGATGGAGCTTGTCAAGAGAGTCGCTAACCACGACAATGAGATGATAGACAAGCTTATCTCCCTTAAAACGCAATTTGAAGAGGATAAGAAAGAGCTTGAAGGCAAAAAGGCTACTCTTGAGCAGAACAAGAGCAAGCTCGAGGAGCAGCAGAAGAGTCACGAAACTCAAAGGGCAAAGCTTCAGGAGCTGATGAACAAGAGCAAGGAACAGGTCAAGAAGCTTGAAGAACAGAAAAAATACTACGAGGAAAACAAGGCTAAAGTACAGAAGGATCAGACAAGCTTTGAGGACGAGCTTGCCAAGCTGTACAAAGAACGCGAGGCTATCAAACAAAAAGAAGAGCAGGAGCGTTTGAGAAAAGAGGCTGAAGAGCGCGCAAGACAGGAAGCTGAACGTCGGCGCCAGCAGCAACAGCAGCAATGGCAATGGAATCCTACGCCGACACCTACTCCTACTCCGACACCGACACCAAGCAACGGTAAACTCGCTTGGCCTGTGCCGGGATACTACGGTATCACTTCGGAGTTTGGTCCGAGATGGGGCACTAACCACAACGGTATGGACATTTGCTCGTATGGCATACACGGCGCAAATATTTGTGCTGCGGCTTCCGGTACGGTGATCCGCGTTGAGAATTACTGCCCACATAACTGGGGCAAAAACGGTTCGTGTGGCTGCGGCGGCGGATACGGAAGATACTGCATCATTGACCACGGCAACGGATTGTGGACTTTGTACGGTCATCAGACCAACGTAAGCTGTTTCGTTGGACAGCACGTTAACGCCGGTGATGTTATCGGTCAGGTCGGCTCAACAGGCTGGTCAACGGGCGACCATCTGCACTTTGAGGTAAGGCTCAACAACGTTGCGGTAAATCCAAGACTTTTCCTTAACCTGTAAAATATCAAAGAGGTCGGTGCAAACTGACCTCTTTTTGCTTGCTTTGACAAAGGATATGTGGTATAATCGTATTGGATAATTTATCAGACAGGAGATATTTATATATGAGTGAAGAAAAACGCACACCAAACAGAAGTGAGGTCGAGGAGAGGTTCAAGTGGGCGATAAATGACATTTACGCCAACGACGAGCTTTGGGCTAAAGACCTTGAAAAGCTCAAAGGCTTTGCACAAACGCTTGAACAGTTCAAGGGCATGCTCTCGCAGAGCGCTGATACGCTGTATGAGTATATGCAGATAAGCGACGAGATATCTGTTCTGGGCGACAGCCTTGTAAACTATGCGCAGAGAAAAAGCGATGAAGACACGACTGTTGCAAAGTATCAGAATATGATAGGTCAGGTAATGAACGTGTTTATGCAGATAAACTCGGCGGGAAGCTACGAGACGCCCGAGATAAATGCAATTGAGCAGACCGTGCTTGACAAGATGTTTGAAAGCAAGCCCGAACTTGAGCTTTACAGGCGCAAGATCGAGCTTATAAGGATAAAGAAGGATCACGTTCTTTCTGATGCGGAGGAAAAGATAATCGCGCTGACATCTGAAATGGGCGACTCCCCCGAAAACATTTTCTCGATGTTCAACGATGCTGATCTCAAATTCGCCGATGCTGTGGACAAGGACGGAAAGGCACATCAGGTGACACATTCGACTTATATCCCGCTGGTGCAGTCAAGCGACAGGGTTTTGAGGAAATCGGCATTTGAGTCGATGTATGCGGGGTATGACAATTTCAAAAACACCTGTGCGGCTACGCTCGGTGCGCAGATAAAGGCTGTGAATTTCTACGCAAAGGCGAGGAGATACGGATCAAGCCTTGAATCTGCTCTTGCTGACAACGAGATACCTGTGCAGGTCTATCATAATCTTATCAGCGCTGTACACGACAATATGCACTATATGTACGATTATGTGGCTCTGCGCAAAAAACTGCTCGGTGTGGAACAGCTGCATTTTTACGATCTGTACACGCCTGTTGTGAGCGACTTTGATATGAAGATAAGCTTTGAACAGGCAAAGGAAACTGTTCTTAAAGCGCTTGCGCCTATGGGCGAGGACTATCTGAAGATAATCAAAGAGGGCTTTGAAAACCGCTGGATAGACGTTTATGAAAACGTGGGCAAAACAAGCGGTGCGTACTCGGCAGGCGCGCGCGTTCACCCATATGTGCTTTTGAACCACAAGGATACGCTCAACTGTATGTTTACGCTCATTCACGAGATGGGCCACGCGGTACACTCGTATCTTTCAAATAAGAATCAGCCGATATGCTACAGCGACTACTCTATCTTTGTGGCGGAGGTAGCATCTACCTGCAACGAATCTCTGCTGATAAGGTATCTGCTGAAAAATGCAAAGGACAAAAAGGAAAAGGCTTATCTTATCAATTACTTCCTTGAAATGATACGCACGACGCTTTACAGGCAGACGATGTTTGCGGAGTTTGAGCTGAAGATAAACGAGCTTGTTGCGCAGGGCGAGAGCCTTACGGCAGAAACACTTTGCGGCATTTACCGCGACCTTAACAAGCTGTATTTTGGTGACGGCATCGTGCTTGACGAGCAGATAAGTCTTGAATGGGCAAGGATACCGCATTTCTACTACGACTACTACGTTTACCAGTACGCAACGGGAATAGCGGCGGCTATCGCGCTTTCAACGAGGATACTCAAAGAGGGCGAGAGCGCGGTCAAGGACTACATCGGTTTTCTTTCGGGCGGAAGCTCAAAAGACCCGATATCGCTTCTGCGCGGTGCGGGCGTGGATATGGCGACTGCAAAGCCTATCAACGATGCGCTTGCAGAATTCGGCAATATGATAAAAGAAATGGACAGTTTGTTCTGATACAAAGGCAGCGCTCTTTTGCAGGGCGCTGTTTTTGCGTTTATTGATGCGAATTTTACGCAGTCAGACCGATGATTTTCGTGATAAGTTGTGCAATATCCCAAAAAAGCTCAAAAGCGTTGACTTTACGGCGTTTATGTAGTATTATAGTTTTGTATGTTAAATTATGAAAGAAGATAAAAAATGGAACAAAAACAACAGAAGCAAAGCTTTTTAAAGCACTTTACCATTATCGGCGGCGGTACGGTGATAAATATGCTGCTCGGTCTGCTTACTGAGCCTATAATCACGCGTCTTGTTGACCCGTCTGACAATGGTAAATACGGCATTTTCAATATGTACTCAAGCCTTGCGGTAATGGTGCTTTGCATCGGTCTTGACCAGGCACTTGTAAGGTACTACTACGAAAAGGACTCGGACGATTACAAGCGCTCGCTGCTTTCAAAGTGCGTTGTGATACCGATACTTTTGTGCCTTGCGGTGAGCGGCATAGTTATGGCACTTTCGATAAGCGGACTGGTAAAGTTCAAATTCAATCCGCTAATTATGGGGATACTTTGTGTATTCACGCTGTTTCAGCTTATTTACCGTTTCAGTCTGCTGCTTGTGCGGCTTGAATACAAGAGCAAACTGTACTCGCTGCTGAACATTATCCACAAGCTGATGTATCTTGCAGCTGTATTCCCGCTTATTTTCCTTTTCAAGCATAATCACGTTCTGGCGCTTGTTATATCAACAACTATCGCATCGTTTGTATGCTTGTTTACAAGCATCGCGGCAAACAGACGGCTGTGGAGACCGCAAACGGACAAAAGTGCCTGTGAGACTCCGCGCAAAGAGCTTATGCGCTTTGGTTACCCCTACATACTGTCTATGGGTCTTGCAACGCTGTTTGCTGCGATAGATAAGATATCGCTGGATATTTACAGGACTGACCACGAGATAGGCGTTTACACATCTGCAATAACGCTTATAAACGTATTCGCTATCATTCAGACAACATTCAACACGCTGTGGCAGCCGATGTCGGTAGAGCATTACACCAAGGACAAGGAAGACCGCTCGTTCTACCAGCAGGGCAACCAGCTTATAACGATAGTTATGTTCTTTATAGGCTTGTCGCTGATTCTTTTCAAGGATCTGTTCGTTTATATACTCGGATCAAAGTACCGCGAGGCTGCAACGATACTCCCCTTCCTTTGCTTTAACCCGATAATGTACACCATATCTGAAACGACTGTAAGCGGACTTGTTTTCAAGAAAAAGAGCATGATGCAGATAGTTGTTTCGGCGGGTGCGTGTGCAACGAACATTATCGGCAACATGATACTTGTTCCGCGGCTTGGCGGCAGGGGTGCGGCTATTTCGACGGGAATTTCGTACATTGTGTTCTTCACTCTGCGAACGGTGCTGTCTAACAGATATTTCTATGTTGATTTCAAGCTCGGCAGATTCTACACGCTGACGTTTGCGGTCGTACTGTACAGTTTCTACAACACATTCTTCAAGTTCGGCATACTTACGGTCGTTGGATACATTGCGTGCGTAGCACTTCTTGTTGTACTGTACTTTGACAGCGTAAAATGGGGAATTTCCTACATTATAAAGGCTGTGAAAAAAGTCCTGCACAAATAATAAGTACAAAAAGACGGACTATTGAACCGCATTGGAACAATAGTCCGTTATTATTTTACTGTGCGATATCAAGGAGTTTTCTCTTGATCTCGGGCGGTGCGTCATCGGTAACGCAGTCGGCATTTATCTTGATAGATACGATGCTTTCGTCACTTGGCGCATCAAACATTATCTTGGTGAGTATCCTTTCAACTATTGCGCGCAGACCTCTTGCACCGGTTTTCTGTGCAATAGTCTTTTTAGCGATCTCACGCATAGCGTCATCGGTCACCTCAAAGTCGATATTATCAAGCTTGAACAGCTTGGTATACTGCTTTATCAGCGAATTCTTCGGCTCGGTGAGTATCCTGCAAAGCGCCTGCTCGTCAAGCTCGTCAAGAACGGTTATAACAGGCAGTCTGCCGACAAGCTCGGGGACGATGCCGTACTTTACAAGGTCGTGCGGGAGGACTTTTTTCATTATGTCCTTTTCATCGTCTTTTTTCTTTATCGCGCTGCCAAATCCGAGTGATGATGAATCTGTCCTCTTCTGGATGATCTTTTCAAGTCCGTCAAATGCGCCGCCGCAGATAAACAGGATATTCTTGGTATCGACCTGAATGAACTCCTGATGCGGATGCTTTCTTCCGCCCTGGGGCGGAACATTGGAAACTGTGCCTTCGACGATCTTCAGAAGTGCCTGCTGAACGCCCTCACCGCTTACGTCACGGGTGATAGAGGTATTCTCGGACTTCCTTGCTATCTTATCAATTTCGTCTATATAGATGATACCCTGCTGTGCTGCCTCGACATTATAGTCGGCTGCCTGGATAAGCCTTGTGAGGACATTCTCGACATCGTCGCCGACATAGCCTGCCTCGGTGAGCGTGGTAGCGTCTGCGATCGCAAACGGTACATTCAGCAGTCTTGCAAGTGTCTGTGCGAGCAGAGTTTTACCTGTACCCGTAGGTCCGAGCAGCAGGACATTGCTCTTTTGTATCTCGACATCGTCATCGTCGGTGAGGGACATTATACGCTTATAGTGGTTGTAAACAGCCACGGAAAGCGCTATCTTCGCGTCGTCCTGTCCGATAACGTACTGGTCGAGCACTGCCTTTATCTGCGATGGCTTTTTGAGGTCTATCATTCCAAAGCGCTCGGAAGAGCCTTTTTTAGTTCTGCTTTTTGCTGAGGGCAAGCCGTTCTGCTCTGCGAGCAGGTCATAGCAATACAGCACACATTCATCACAAATATGTGTATTGCCGGCAGAGAACATACTTGTTACCCTGCTTTCAGGCTTTCCGCAAAAGCAACACTTTTTCTGGTCATTGTTAGCCATATCAATCCATACCTTTCCGGCATCAAATCAACTTATCTCTTGGTGATGACCTTGTCGATAAGTCCGTACTCCATTGCCTGCTGCGCGGTCATATAGTTATCGCGCTCTGTGTCGATATTTATCTGCTCGATAGGCTTGCCTGTGTTTTCGGCAAGTATTCTGTTGAGCTTTTCTCTGGTAGCGACCATATGGTCAGAGTGGATCTTGATATCGGTACACTGTCCTGAAAGTCCGCCGCCTGCGATAAGAGGCTGGTGGATAAGGATCTCGCTGTTAGGCAGAGCAAATCTCTTGCCCTTTGCGCCGCTTGAAAGCAGGAACGCTCCCATAGATGCTGCCATACCTACGCAAATGGTCGAAACATCGCACTTGATATACTGCATAGTATCGTATATCGCCATACCTGCGGTGATAGAGCCGCCGGGGCTGTTGATATACAGGTCGATATCCTTTTCGGGATCCTGTCCCTCAAGATACAAAAGCTGTGCTACGACAACACTTGCAACTGCGTCATCCACCTGATCGCAGAGCATGATTATACGGTCGTTGAGAAGTCTTGAAAAGATATCATAGCTTCTTTCTCCGCGGCTTGTCTGCTCCACTACATAAGGTATCAATGCCATAAAAATGCCTCCTTGTTTCGCCTGCTTTTTACAGGTCTGTGATAAGTATGTTAGAGCTGCCGTTTTATCAGCAGCTCTATTGAAAACAAATATTACTTTTCCTTGATAACTGCGTTATCCTTAACAAGCTCTACTGCCTTGCCTACAGCGATATCCTTCTTGACATCCTCTGCGCTGATATACTTCTTGACCTCGTCGAGCTTCATCTTGTACTGATCGGCGATCTTCTGCATCTCCTCAGTTGCCTCGTCATCAGTTACCTCGATGTTTTCAAGCTGAGCTATCTTTTCAAGAGCAAGACGCAGCTTTACCTGCTTTTCAGCCTGCTCCTTATATGCCTTCTTAACAGTTTCGATATCCTGACCTGTGAACTTGCAGTACATTTCCATTGTGATGCCCTGTGGTGCAAGTCTCTGCTCGAGATCCATCATCATCTCGTTGACTCTGTTATCGAACATTACCTGTGGGATCTCTGCGGTCATCTTCTCAACGACCTTATCCATAAGTGCGTCCTCAACATCGTGCTCTGCGTGATGCTGTGCATGCTCCTCAAGCTTCTTTCTCACATCAGCCTTGTACTCGTCAACTGTTTCAAACTCAGTTGCGTCCTTTACCATTTCATCGTCAAGCTCCGGGATCTCCTTCTTTGTGATGCCCTTGAGTTTGATCTTGAATACAACAGGTGCGCCCTTGAGGTCTTCTACCTGGTAGTCCTCGGGGAAGGATACATTGATATCAAACTCCTCACCGATGTTATGACCAGCGACCTGCTCCTCAAAGCCGGGGATAAACTGACCGCTGCCAAGACCGAGAGTAAAGTCCTCTGCCTTGCCGCCGTCAAAAGCTACGCCGTCCTTGAAGCCTTCAAAGTCGATAACAACGTCATCGCCCATTTCAGCGGCTCTGTCGTCAACTGTGATGACTCTTGCATTCTTTTCTCTGAGGGAGTCAGCCTGCTTGTCAACGTCCTCGTCAGTTACAGTCTTGACCTCTTTTTCAACTTCTATACCCTTATAGTCACTAATTTCAACCTCAGGCTTTGTGATAACTGTTGCCTTGATCTTCACGCCGTCAGCCTTAGAAACGTCTGTGATCTCAACGTCAGGTCTTGCAACTATCTCAAGTCCGGACTCCTTAACAGCGTCGTCGACCTCCTGCGGATAGAGGATATTTACGGCTGTCTCAAAAAATACCTCTTCGCCGTACTCTCTCTCGATGAGCTTTCTCGGAGCCTTGCCCTTACGGAAGCCTGCGATCTGGATCTTGTTCTTCTCTCTCTGGTAAGCCTTCTGGATACCCTCCTCGAACTTTTCGGCAGATATCTCTATCTCCAGCTCGTACTTATTGGTCTCAACGTTGTTTGTAGCTTTTAAACTCATTTTAAATTCCTCCAATATAAATATATCTTATTCATTATATCATATAACCGCTGCTTTTTCCAGCGTTTTTTTACGTTTTGTCACTTTGCACAATTTTAGTAATATCCATTGGGTCAAAATGCAAAAAATCAGCGGATACGAGCTGATATGTTATGCCGTCGCGAGTGCCGTTTATGGCGAATGCGTGGGTATTTCCGTGAAGATGCCCGTAAAAGCAGTTTTTTATTTCGTACTTATGCAGCACCTCAAGGATATCAAGGTTACAGTTATTGGCATAAACAGGCGGATAATGCAGGAACACTATCGGTTCAAGGTCTTTATCAAGTGCCGATCTTATCGAAAGTTCAAGGCGGATAGCCTCTCTTGCTATCACCTTGGCATCGGCGGGCTCGCTGTCGTCATTTATCCAGCCGCGAGTGCCGCATACTGCGCTGCTGCCGATCTGATAATGGTCATTCTGCACAAGGCGGAGAGTTTTGAAGCCGTTGTCAGCCCAGAATTTCTCGACCTTGCTGCGCGTACTCCACCAAAGGTCGTGATTGCCTTTCAAAAATACCTTTGTACCGTTAAGTTTTTCGATGAACTCAAAATCTTTAAGGGAGTCCTCTATCTTCAATGCCCAGGAGATATCCCCGGGAACTATGACTATATCATCTGCTTTGACCTTGTTTTGCCAGTTATCGCGGAGCCTGTTTACATAGTTGTCCCAGCCGCCGAAAATATCCATCGGCTTATCGACACCAAGCGACATGTGCAGGTCAGCTATTGCAAAAACGCTCAATAATTTCACCTCGGCTCTGATAATCGGCAGAAAGCTGCACATAATAGATCATGCAGGACAACTGCAAAAAGGAGTGATCTCAATGGATAAGGAAAAGATTCAGGGCATCAACTGTGATGTCAGCAGCTGCGTTTACAACAGGAACTCTCACGAGTGCGTTGCAGGCAGGATAGATGTTTGCTGCACCTGCAGCGAGCCTGACTGCTGTGACGAGACCCAGTGCAAGACCTTCAAGGCAAGAGACTGACCATTTGTCAAAGTGACCGCCTGAACGAGTCAGGCGGTACATAAGCTATCAGATGCCGAGTGTTTCAAATACGAAGTCTTTCATCTCGGTCTTGTCGATGACCTTATCAAAGCGCACGCTCTTGCTCTTGAGTGCGGCAAGTGACTGCGGAACAGGCAGCTTTGAGCATTCTGCCAGCTCGTCAACGAGGTCAAACTCGTCCTTATCGGTATCCTTGCCGATAGCTGAAAGAACGCTGCCCGAGAACTTATACGGGCTTGCGGTAGATGCGATGATCGTCTTTGTCTTATCGCCTGTTGCCTTAACGTAGTCCTCATAGACCTTTACTGCAACGGCTGTATGTGTATCGCAGGTATAGGAGAATTTCTCGTAGTACTCCTTGATAGTTGCCTTTGTCTGCTCATCATCGCAGCAGCCTGCGTAGAACTCATCAAACAGGGCTTTCTTAACGTCCTCGCTGACCTCGTACCTGCCTGTCTTTGCAAGTGCGCCGAACCATTCTCTTATCTGTGCGTCATTCTCGCCGCAGAGAAGATAGAGAAGTCTTTCAAGGTTAGAGGAGATAAGGATATCCATTGACGGAGAGATAGTTGCGTGGAACTGTCTGTTTCTGTCATAGACACCTGTTGTAAGGAAATCTGTAAGCACGTTATTTGCATTTGATGCGCAGATAAGCTTGTTTACGGGAACGCCCATATGCTTTGCGTAGTAGCCTGCAAGGATATTGCCGAAGTTGCCTGTCGGGACAACGATATTTATCTTCTCGCCCTCGTCGATCTGGCCATCTGCAAGCAGCTGTGCATATGCAGATACATAGTAAACGATCTGCGGTGAAAGTCTGCCCCAGTTGATAGAGTTTGCAGAGGAGAACATAAAGCCGTTTTCTGCAAGCTTATTCTTTATCTCGTCATTTGTGAAAATAGCCTTTACGCCGTTCTGGGCATCGTCGAAATTGCCCTTGATAGCGCATACGCCGACGTTGCTGCCCTCCTGTGTTGTCATCTGCTTTTTCTGCATAGCGGAAACGCCGTTATCGGGATAGAACACGAGGATAGAGGTACCCTCTACGTCCTTGAAGCCCTCAAGTGCAGCCTTGCCTGTATCGCCTGATGTTGCAACGAGTATAACGACCTTTTTATCGAGGTTTATCTTTTTGGTCGCAGTCGTGAGCAGATACGGCAGTATCTGAAGTGCCATATCCTTGAAAGCGCAGGTAGGACCGTGCCACAGCTCAAGCATATAGGTGCCGTCAAAAAGATGTGCTATCTCGGCGATATTATCGCTGTCAAAGCTCTTGGTGTTATATGCGCCGTCAACGCAGTATGCGATCTCTGCCTCGGTGTAGTCGGTGAGGAACTTGGAGAAAACAAACTTTGCTCTCTCGCGGTAGTCCATACCGCCGAGCTTTTTGATATCCTCCATAGAAATTGAGGGTATCTCGCTTGGGACAAACAGTCCTCCGTCAACGGAGATGCCCTGCGCGATAGCCTGTGCAGATGTCACGTTCACCGATGAATCTCTTGTGCTTTTGTAATACATAATTATACGACCTTTCCTTACTGTTTGCTGCCGTCAAAGGCATTTACATAATACTTCAAATGCTTGACGGCATTATCCGAGACTGTAACGACTGCCACATCAAAGCGGAAGGTATCACAGTTCATCATTACCTCGTCAATATATCTCTGCGCCGCGGCGACAAGGCGCTTTTTCTTGGCAGGTGTTATTGCCTGCTCACCTTGCTCAAGAGGGTTTTCCTTTCGCGTTTTGACCTCAACGAATGCGGTCACGTTATCTTTAGATGCGATGATATCTATTTCTCCGCCGCGCACGGTATAGTTGCGCTCAAGTATCGCATACCCGTGCCGCTGCAGGAAATCAGCGGTCGCCTGTTCGCCGATATCACCTATTTTTCTGCTGTTTTTCTGATAGCTTTGCATAATACTTTTTCAAAAAGCTTGGTCTGTGTATCGGGCTTTCGCCGTACTTATCTATCATTTCATAATGCAGCTTTGTACCGTAGCCCTTGTGCCTTTCAAACTGCCATTGAGGATACTGCTTTGCCATTTCGAGCATATATCTGTCCCTTGCGACTTTGGCAAGGATAGACGCGGCTGCAATACTTTGTGACTTCGCATCGCCGCCGACAACAGCCTCTGCTTTAACATCAAGCTCGGGAGTTTTATTGCCGTCGATAAGGCAGATATCGGGCTTAACGGGCAGGTCCTCGACTGCTCTTTTCATAGCGAGCATTGCACAGTTGAGGATATTGAGCTTTTCTATCTCCTCGACCGATGCGGTCTTTATCGACCAGTAAAGTGCTTTTTCTTTTATCTCGTCAAAGAGCTTTTCGCGCTTTTTCTCGGTAAGCTTTTTGCTGTCGTTTATACCCTCGATGACGGTATTTTCATCAAAGACCACTGCCGCAGCGAATACATCGCCTGCGAGAGGTCCTCTGCCTGCTTCGTCACAGCCGCAGACGATTTTACTGTTATTTCTGTACTGACTGTCAAACTCTGCAAGAGTCATATTTTCACTTCCCTGTCAGGAGTCTTCACCCGTTTTATATCTGCTCTCGCCCCACCAATTCGGCATAAGCTCACCCAATGTGACGGTCTTTCTCGTTTCGTAATCGGTCATTATCTGCATATCGCGGTTTTGCTCGGAAAGCTGCATAAGAAACTCTCTGCAAGCACCGCAGGGCATTCCGCTGCCGGTTATTTTTTCTGTCGGTGGAGTATCACGAAAGGCGATAAGCCTTTTGATAACGGTCTGACCACTGTTTACATACATATTGAGTGCTGCTGCCCTTTCGGCGCAAAGATCAATCACGCCGCTGCAAGCCTCGATACAAAAGCCTGTGAATATCTCGCCGCTTTCGCTTTCAACTGCACACACAACGTGGTGGGCATATACGAACGGAGAAACATCATTCGGGTGATACTGCTGCTTTGCTTTTTCGTACAATTTCTCCCATATATCCATTTTTTATACCCCGGTCATTGCGGCTGTTCAAGAGTCATTCTGCCTATTTTTCCGCTGCGGTACTCGTCAAGGACGGTATCAGCGGCTCTTTGCGTATTTATCTCTCCGCCCGAGACAAGAAAGCCTCTTTTTCTGCCTATTCTTTCAAGTATCTCAAATCCCACAACGCAGCCGATAGTTTCATCATCATTTGGCGGGATATCGCCTGTTGTGATGCCGTAGCGCGCTTCAAGCAGGTCGTTGTAGTTATCTTTCAGGAACTCCAGCAATCTGCACGCAAGGAACTCGGTATCCATTATCTGATCCTTTACTGCGCCTGTGAAAGCAAGTCTTTCACCGACCAGCTTATCCTCGAACTTCGGCCAGAGAACTCCCGGCATATCAAGCAGCTCAAAGCCCTCGTCAAGACTCACCCACTGCTTGCCCTTGGTAACTCCCGGTCTGTCCTCGACCTTTGCCATTTTAGAGCCTGCGAGGCGGTTTATAAACGATGATTTGCCGACATTCGGGATACCGACGATCATAAGCCTGATGGGTCTGCCTGTCATACCCTTTGATTCCCACTTGGCTATATCGTCTTTAAGTATAGCTTTAAGCTCGGTATAAAACTTTCCTACGTTTTTTCCGCTTCGGCAATCGGTAGCGATCGCACGAACGCCCTGCTTTTTATAATACTCTATCCAGCGGTCAGTCATCACCGCATCGGCTGAATCGGCTTTATTCAAAAGCACCAGCCGCGGCTTTGAGCCGACTATCTTTTTTATCTCGGGATTCCTGCTTGAATAGGGTATCCTTGCATCTGTTATCTCGACCACGGCATCGACCAGCTTCATGTTTGAAGCCATTATCCGCCGTGTTTTAGCCATATGTCCGGGGAACCACTGGACATGTGCTGCTTCGCTCATTGTTTCACCTTTGCCCTTTACTTTACCTTACCCAGCTTTTTGAACGGGTAAAGCCTGAATATCACGTGACCGAGGACATCTTTATTGTCGATAAAGCCTATCGTTCTGCTGTCGGTCGAATTGTTGCGGTTATCGCCCATTACGAATACCTTTCCGTCGGGGACTTTATACTGGTAGACCCCGTCAGAAATAAGGTAATTTGGGTCAAACATACCCTTATTTATCATAGTGCCGTTGATATGCTCGTTGCTTATCTCCTCACCGTTGACAAAGACCTTATTTACGTTGTAATCTATCTTTACCGTATCTCCGCCGACACCGATAACGCGCTTGATGATAGTCTTATTAAGCACACTGCTGTTGGCGACCACGACATCATCACGCTTTGGCGTATAATTGAGGTGGGTGATTATCACCCTGTCCTTATCATCAAGGGTCGCATTCATAGATTCGCCCTCGACTGTGACTATACGCAGAAGGAATATGAAAATAAGAATGATGATAAACATCGCAAACACGAAGGATTCTACCCAATCGAGGATCTCGTTGAATATGCTTACAGGCTCTTGTTCCCGAAGGTCTGCGGGAGCAGCTTTCTTTGCAAGCTCGATATCCTCTTGACTGACCTTAAAAGTCTTTTTATCTTCGTTCATAATGAACCCCTTATAATTATTTTTATACCATAATATTATAACAAAAATCAATCAGGATTACAAGTGTTTTGCGCAAAAAAACACACTCAGTACAATTATTTTTTACACTTTTGGGCAACAAAAAACGTCCGCCCGCAAATTCGGGCAGACGATAATGCTTTATACAAGCTTGATAAGCTCGGTAACGACCTTATTTATATCCTCATCGGACTTATACGGGTCAAGCGGGAGGCTCAGAACTCTTGTGCAGATCTCATCGGTGACCTCGCAATCGGCGATCGCGCTGTCTGTATCCTCAAAGGCACCCTGGCAGTGCATCGGTTTGATATAATAGATCATTGTCGGGATACCGTGAGCTTTCATCTCGCTCTGGATCTTTTCTCTGTCGGCACCCTTTGGCAGCTGAACTGTGTACTGCGCCCACGAGCTGTAAAAGCCCTGCTTGATAACAGGCAGCACCATTCCCTTTTCAAGCGCACCTGCGGCTTTGAAAAGCTCTGTATACTTTGCAGCGACCTTATTGATATCCTCAAGCTCGTACTTTTTGAAAGCATCGAACTTAACGTCAAGCACGCACGCCTGAACGGTATCAAGTCTGCTGTTTACGCCGACACGGATATTATCGTACTTGCTGCTTCCCTTGCCGTGAACGGCATAGCTTCTGATAAGGTCAGCCCACTCGTCGTTATCTGTGAATACCGCACCGCCGTCACCGTAGCAGCCAAGCGGTTTTGCGGGGAAAAAGCTGGTCGTGGAGATATCGCCGAAGCTGCAGGCGGTCTTGCCGCCAAGCTTTCCGCCGAAGCCCTGTGCGCCGTCTTCAAGCAGCAGCAGGTCGTACTTTTTGCAGATCTTCTTTATCTCGTCAAAGTCGGCAGGCAGACCAAAGAGGTCAACTGCGACAACGGCTTTAAGGTTATACTTGCCCTCGTTTTTAGCCTTGATTATAGCCTTTTCAAGCTTTTCGGGGTCGATATTATAGGTATCGGGGCAGACATCGACAAAGATAGGTGTCGCGCCCTCGTAGGCAACGATCTCGCCGCTTGCAAAGTATGTGAAATCGGGAACGAAAACTGCATCGCCCTGCCCTATCCCCCACGCCATGACTGCGAGAGAAAGCGCATCCGTGCCGTTTGCGCAGGTGATGCAATGCTTTACGCCGACATACTCTGCGAGTGCTTTTTCAAGGTCTTTGACGGGTGCGCCGCCGATGAACTGTGCATTTGCGCAGGCTGTCTGCACCTTGCTGTCGATCTGCGTTTTAAGAACGCTGTACTGCTTTTTTAGGTCTCTGAATTCCATTTATTTCACCTCGAGGATAGTATCCTCACTCTTTTCAAATTTTCTGCCGCAATCGGGGCAAACAAGGTCTTTGCCAAGCACCTGACCGCACTCGCAGGTCCAGCCTATCTGCCTTGCGGGAACGCCTGCCATTAGCGCATGCGCGGGAACATTCTTTGTAACGACTGCGCCTGCGGCTATCGTGCAGTACTCGCCGAGAGTATGACCGCAGACTATCGTTGCATTTGCGCCGATGGTCGCATCGTGCTTAACGAGCGTTCTCTTATAGCCCGCGTGACCTTTGGGGTATCTTGTTCTTGGTGTGAGGTCATTTGTAAAGACGCAGGAGGGACCGCAGAAAACGTAGTCCTCAAGCTCAACGCCCTCGTAAAGAGATACGTTGTTCTGCACCTTGACATTGCTGCCGACTTTTACGTTGTTGGATATGTTGACGTTCTGTCCGAAAGAACAGTTTTCGCCGATAACAGCGCCTTTCTGAACGTGGCAGAAGTGCCATATCTTTGTGCCCTTGCCGATCTGAACGCCGTCGTCAACGTAGCTTGATTCGTGAAGGAAATAGTCAGCCATCAGAACTCACCTTTCATATCAATACTTGCAAAGTCTTTAAGAGGGAGCTTTACAGGCTCGCCTGTTTTCTGGCTCTTATATATCGCAAGGATCATTTCAAGGGCATTTCTGCCTGCGACAGCGTCTACATACGGCTGTCTGTCGTTGTTTATCGCGTCGATAACGTCAGCGAAAAGGCTTGTATGACCGTTGCCGTAGACGTTGCTCGTAGCCTCTTTGAGTCCCTTGTTCTCCTGATCGGCATCGCTTTCATCCGCGAAATCCCAGACATCAATATTGTTGGTAGATGTACCGCCGATCTTGACTGTACCCTTTTCACCAAAGATGTAAAGCGTTTCCTCAAGGTTCTTGGGGTATACATTGGTCGTACCCTCAATTGTTGCAACAGCGCCGTTTTTGAACTTAACGACTGCCATACCGACATCCTCCGCCTCGAGGTAATCGTGGAACTGCTGTCTGGTAGCGCCGTAAACCTCATCGACCTCGTTGCCAAACATCCAGCGGAGCAGGTCGATGCCGTGAATGCACTGATTCATAAGGCATCCGCCGTCCTGTGCCCAGGTGCCGCGCCATTTTGCCTGATCGTAGTAGCTGTGGTTTCTGTTCCAGCGGACGTGGATAGAACCGTGAGAGAGTCTGCCGAAGCGTCCTGATTCAAGTGCTTTCCTTGTTTTCTGGACAGCGACGTTGAATCTGTTCTGGTGGCAGGCGCAGACCTTGACGTTCTTTTCTTTGGAGCGTCTGATTATCTCGTCTGCATCGGCCATATTCATAGCCATAGGCTTTTCGATGATGACATTGATGCCCTTGTCGATGCAGTAAAGAGCGATCTGTGCGTGAGGACCGCTTTCGGTAGCGATGCTGACAAGTGTTGGCTTTATCTCATCGAGCATTACCTTATAATCGGTATATCTTTTGATGCTCTCGTCATTTTCAAGGCCGTGCTTTGCGAGAAGCTCCTGCATTTTTTCGGGAAGGATATCGCAAACTGCGGCAATTTCGAGCTTATTGTTTACAGCGGCTTTTATATGATTGGTAGAAATTCTTCCACAGCCTATCAGTGCATATTTCATTGACTTTGCTCCTCCGATCAAAGAACTTCGATGTTATCTCTTGGCTGGATATTCTTCATTACATTCTTGGTATCGAATATTGCCTTTGCGTTCTGCTGGACCATAGCATAGTCAACATTTGTATGTGCGCAGGTTATCATAACAAGATCTGCGTCCTTAACGACCTCAGGGGTAAGCTCCGGAATGCTCCTGCCTGTTTCGCCGTAGCCCTTGAACTCCGGTACCCACGGGTCAAAGTATGTTACATCCGCGCCGACCTTTTTGAGCTCCTTGATAACTCTGATGGCAGGGCTTTCTCTGTAGTCATCAATATCCTGCTTGTAAGCTACGCCCAGAACGAGCACCTTTGCGCCGTTGATAGCTTTCTTGTGTCTGTTGAGGATATGCATAGCTCTGTCTACGCAATAAGAAGGCTGACTGTCGTTGATGACCATACTGTTCTCGATAAGTGTGGTATGGAAGCCGTACTCACGAGCCTTCCATGTGAGGTAGTATGGGTCAAGAGGGATACAGTGACCGCCAAGACCCGGGCCCGGATAGAATGCCTGGAAGCCGTATGGCTTGGTTTTAGCGGCATCAATAACATCCCATACGGAGATGCCCATCTCCTTGCAAAGTCTGGCGATCTCGTTTACAAGACCGATATTGATGTTTCTGTATGTATTTTCAAGGATCTTTTCCATTTCTGCAACGGCAGGGTTATTAACGGTGAACACCTCGCCCTCAAGAACTGCGCGGTACATAGCCGAGATGACCTCTGCTGCGTCATCGCCGATAGCGCCTACTACCTTCGGGGTGTTCTTTGTCTTATAGATAAGGTTGCCCGGATCTACTCTCTCGGGGCTGAAGCCGAGGTAGAAGTCCTCACCGCACTTGAGTCCCGATCCCTCTTCAAGTATAGGCTTGATAAGCTCTTCGGTAGTGCCCGGATAGGTGGTGGATTCAAGAACTACCATCGTGCCTTTTTTGAGGTACTTTGAAACTGCTGTCGCGGAATCGCGCACATAGCTGATATCAGGCTCCTGATGTGCATCAAGAGGTGTTGGTACGCAGATAGCTACAAAATCAACGTCCTTTATGAAACCGAAATCTGTTGTCGCCTCAAGCTGCTTGTTCTTAACAAGCTCTGCAAGATCGGAATCAACAACATCGCCTATATAGTTCTTGCCTGCATTGACCATATCGACCTTTGCTTTCTGAACATCAAAGCCTATTGTCTTAAAACCTGCCTTTGCCTTTTCAACTGCAAGCGGAAGTCCGACATAGCCAAGACCTACAACACCTGCGATGATCTTTTTTTCTGCGATTTTTTTGAGCAATTCCTGTTTCATATTATTTCATTCACCTTTCGTAAATAAATATATCCTATACTGCTTATCAAAGCAATTATTATCGTTTTACAGCGTGCCGTAAAGGGAGATAAGCTTTTGTGCGATCCCTTTTGGCGAATAGTTCTGCACACAAGTTCTGTGTATTCTTTTGCGGTCATAGCTTATTGCTGTGAGCATCATAAGATCCATTGCTTTTACGAGCGAATCAACATCGCCGTTTTCGCAGATCAGACCGTTTTGCTCGCCGATGAAATCCTGCGGTCCGCCGCACGCGGTCGCTATGACGGGAAGTCCAGCGCACATTGCCTCGGCATAAGCAACGCCGAATGTCTCTGACTTTGACGCGAGCACGAACGCATCGCTTTGTGCATATTCTTTTGCGATCTCTTCGCGCACCCGATGACCTTTGAAGATGACCTTATCCGCAATGCCAAGGCTGCGGCAAAGATCTGCAAGCTCCTGCTTTTTAACGCCGTCACCAAAGACCGTAAGCTGCGCATTGGTATTATGGAGCTTTGAAAAAGCTGTGAAAAGCAATTCAAAGTTTTTGACATCCACAAGGTTGCCGCAGGATACAAATCTGAATGTATCCTGTCCGCTGCCATTTGAGATGCTGCTGAAAATGTCGGTATCAACGACATTTCCTATTACAATGGGCACAACGCCCGTTGATGCTTTGATGTTTTTTGCAAGCGCGCTGCTGACCGCGATGACCTTATCTGCCGAAAGATAGGCTTTTTTAGCCTGTGCAAGATTTTTAGCATCGGGTGTCTCGGTATTCATCAGCGATGAATGCTCCGTGACAACGAACTTTGCGCTTGTATCACCTGCTGCTTGTGCAAAGCAGCTTGCGATCTCGGTAAAGTGAGCGTGGATAACGTCGGGCTGCCAGCCGTCATTGCATATCCATTTCAGCGCTGTTCTTGCGGCTTTTGCGCCCTGTCTTTCAGGAAGTCTGCCGGGCAGAAAGCTGCTGAAAGAATTGACTGTAACGCAATGCATTGAACTGTTTCTGAAAAGCTTTGCGCCAAACGGTCTTACTCTTTTGAACGAGCGCAGATCCAGCGATGCTATCCTCACATTGCAGCCCGCAGCTTTAAGTGCCTTCGCCTGATCCAGCTCAAAGTTGCCTATTCTGTTCTCGGATACTGAATTATAGCCTCTGGCACAAACAAGTATCTTCAAGGCTTTTTCACCCTTTCCGAAAAGTCATATCACTCGCCCAGTACTTTTTTATAGACTGCAAAGAGTTTTTTCTCCTGCGATGCCCAGTTATACTTTTCTCTCGCAAGGCGCTTTCCGTTTTCGCACATTTGATTATAAAGCTCACTGTCATTTACAAGCTTCATAATGGCGTCTTTGAGCGCCTGCTCGTCATCGTGTCTGATACAAATACCTACATTATTGCCCTCAACGATCTTTTTCCAGAGCTTAAAATCGGAACAGATGACAGGCAATCCTGCGTTCATTGTTTCAAAGAGCTTGGTGTTGCTGAGGGTGCCGATATAACCGCCTGTATTATGGCTCGGTTTGATGAGAGCCATACCGATGCCTGCCCGGCGCATAGCCTGCTGCACCTCGGCAAACGGTGCTGCTCCGTGATAATTTACCTTTTTCCAGCCCTCAAGGCAGGTTATGGTTTCAAGATATCCGTCATCGGGATTACCGTAGAGTTCATATGTAACGCCGTCAAGATCGGCAATGGCGTTGATTATGGTCTTATGCGACCACTGCTCCTGAAGTCCGCCTGCGAAAAAGAGCGTTCTGACATTCTTTTCGCAGCCCTCGTACTGCTTTTCAGCCTCCTCGTCGACTATCGGGTAATTGGTCACCATAGCGACATTCGGATTGAACTTTTTCAAATTGGCTACAACGTGAGGGGTGCAGCAGATGAGATAGCTGCACTTTTTCAGTACAAGCCTTTCGATAGCAGTATAGACCGTTCTTGCGCACACGCGCACTGCATACGGCATATACGTTTTATCAAGGATACTGTCGGCAACGTCCTCGTGGGAGTCAAAGATCACCTTTTTGCCCCTTTTGACAAAAGCGCCGACATACTGCAAAAGCTCGGGATCGTGAAAATGATAGACATCGGCATCGACCTTGAGAGCTTTTTTCACAACTTTTTTTGAGAACTCGAACATTCTCTCTTTTCTTGAAGACGGGATCTCGCCTGCACCGATAATGCGCACATTATTCCTTGTATAGCTCTCGCCCTGTGCTACAAGATAAACTTTATAATCAGGGTTCTTGGCAAGCGAGGTACATTCTTTTTCAAATATTCTTACATCTGTGCTTTTATGGGCACTTGTTACGTGACATATCTTATACATCAGCTTTTCTCCTTGCGCACGGTCTGCGCTTTGAACTTTTTGATCTTTCCTTTTCGGCAAAGTCAACACCTGCGACCGCAAGCACGGTCATAAGCATTATTTTCAGTTCGCCCAGCAGGCTGAACTCTTTGATAGCCTTGAGGTTATACTTCATTTTTTCGGGGAGGATCTTTTCGACGTAGGTCTTATCTACGTCCTGTGCATTTTCAAGCAGCTTGTCCTCGTCCTTATAGAAGATACTTGCCTGTGAAGTCACTCCCGCGGGCAAAAGCAGGGTCGCTTTCATCTCGGGGGTATACTTGTCAACATACTTGGGGACTTCGGGTCTTGTGCCGACAAACGACATCGTACCTCTGAAAACGTCTATGAGCTGGCAGATCTCATCAAGCCTGAACTTCCTTATCATACTGCCGACTTTTGTAATCCTGCTGTCGTTGCCGACTGTTACCTGGGTACCCATTTTATCGGCATTATTGACCATAGTTCTGAACTTGAATATACGGAAATGCTTTTTATACTGCGTTACTCTTTCCTGCCTGAAAAAGACAGGACCCTCGGAGTCTTTCTTTATCGCTATGGCAAGCACAAGAAAGACAGGTGACAGCAGTATCAGCATCAATGCCGAAACGATGATATCGAATCCTCTTTTTGCCGCGAGGCTGAAACGTTTTTTTTGCAGTATATTATAATACTTTCGCACCTGAGGTGTCTTCATATCCTCGGGCAGCTGTTCCCATTTTTTCAACGGATATACTCCTTAACAATTTTTGCATAGCTGTCTGCGACATACTCGACCTGCTCATCGGTAAGGCAGGTATGCAGAGGCAATGTTATCTCATTTTCAAAATTTGAATAAGCGTTGGGGAAGTCCTTGATATCAAATCCCATTTCTTTATACGCTGTGAACATCGGCAGCGGTTTATAATGAACGTTTGCTGCAACGCCAAGCTCTGCAAGCTTTATGATGATCTCATTTCTCTGCTCGGGTGTTATGCCCGGGACTCTTGTCAGGTAAAGGTGACCTGACGATTCATACTCATCGGTATAGTGGTTAAGCACTCTCACGCCGGCGGGCTTGAGTTTTTCATCATAGTACTTGACGATATCCCTGCGCCTTTGGAGTATGCTGTCATATCTTTCGAGCTGTTTAAGTCCGACAGCGGCAGCCATATCGGTCATATTGCATTTATACCAGGTGCCGATTATGTCATACTCCCACGCGCCAAGCTTTGATTTTGCAAGCGCATCTTTGCTCTGGCCGTGCAGACTGAACAGCTGGAGCTGCTTATATATCGACTCATCATCAAAGCCGTCGATAGTTTTCCAGGTAAGCGCTCCGCCCTCTGCGGTGGTAAGGTTCTTTACTGCATGGAAGCTGAACGCGCTGAAATCACCGATAGCGCCTGTTTTAACGCCTTTTCTCGATGCGCCGAGCGAATGCGCGGTATCGGCATTGACAGAAACTCTGCCAATTGCTTTCTGAATGACATTTGACGGTCTGAAAAGGCTCTTTTTGCGCTCAACGATGTCAAAAACCTTATCATAATCACAAGGAATGCCCGCAACATCTACGGGGATTATCACCTTTGTGCGTTCATTTACCGCATTTTCAAGAGCATCGTAGTCCATTTCAAGACTGTTTTTCTGTGTATCGACAAGCACAAGCTTTGCGCCGACGTGGCACACGACCGATGCTGATGCGGTATATGTATATGCTGTTGTTATTACCTCGTCGCCCTCGCCTACGCCGAGCAGCCTGAGTGCAAGCTCTGCACACGCTGTCTGCGAATTAAGGCAGCAAGCCATTTTTGTCCCTACATAGTCTGCTATGTTCTTTTCAAACTGTTTTGTTCTCGGGCCTGTGGTTATCCAGCCCGAGCGCAGAGCCTGTACAACTTCATCTATCTCTGCCTGTGTTATATCCGGTGGAGAAAACGGTACTTTCATAGTTATCATTATCCAATCCTACAATTATTGTCTCAATTCATTTTTGATTTATTCCCCTTTGTATCGCGCCCATATAATGCCTTGGCAAAAACTGCATACGGGCACAACACATCACGATATAATGATACTACAAAAGCGCCATAATGTCAACCTTTTCAAGCGTTTTTTCGTATTATTGCACAATAGCTTTCGGGCGCAAAATCGAATTTTGTTAAATTATTAGCACAGGTATGCAAAAAGTCCGAAAAATCACGCAATTTAAGGTACGGGACAAAAGCGATCATCTGCCGGGGCACAAAAAAAGAGAATGCGGAAAAACCACATTCTCTATGCCGCTGACCGGGGTCGAACCGGTACGGTATTTCTACCGAGGGATTTTAAGTCCCTTGCGTCTGCCTGTTCCGCCACAGCGGCTGACCGACTTGATTATTATACATCACTTGAAAGCGATTGTCAAGCGCAGTTTTTATTTATCGCAGGTACAGTTGACAGCCCTGAACTCTGCCGGAGAGATGCCTTCGTGCTTTTTGAACACGCTGCAGAAATAGCTGCAATCGTTATAGCCGACTATCTGCGCTATCTCATTGACGGTATACTTATCCTGGACAAGCATGAGTTTCGCTTTCTGGATACGCCTTTTTGCGAGATACTCAAACGGGCGCATAGCATAGCAGTCTTTGAAAAGTCTGCAAAGATACTGCGGAGAAACGTCAATGATCGCGGACAGCTTATCAAGCGAAAGGTCGGACTGATAGTTGCCCTCGACGAAATCAATAACAGGGGCAAGCTGTGCGAACTTTTGTCCGTCAGACGTTTCGGACTCGATATTTATCTGCTTGTGCAGCTGCATGAGCAGGTCGTAAGCAAGCGCGGAGCTGTCGCTGACAACGGCATTGCCGCCCTCTCTGACGGTATTCATGATGGCGAGCATTTTCCTTGCGGGAGTTTCGTGGTCGCTCAATTTTTCGCAGCGCAGCTTTGTAAGCTTGATGCTTTCAAGAAGTGTTTCGATGCTGCTGCCATCGAGGTCAACGCCGATAAGCTGCCATCTTGTATCGGTCGGGATAAACTCGTGCGCAGTGCCTGCGGGGATATACACAAAGTCGCCCGGAAGCACGTTGCAGCGCTTATTTGCCGCAGATATCTTTCCGCTGCCTTCGCTGCATATAAAAAGCTGGTGGTAGGCATATCCCGTTTCTCTGCGGACGATGCCGTCAAGCTCTCTCACGCCCACGCCGCTCACGCAGACAGGCAATGATTTGGTATCGCTGCATACAGGGTAACAGTACGAGGTCATCATAACATCCTTTCAGTTGTTTAATATCTTTAATAGATGTATTATGATGATAGCACATTTTTCTTTATTTGTCAACACCATATCACGCAAAACCGACATAAAAATAAGAGGACAGAAATGTGTCCTCTTATTGATAATATGTTTAATTTATTCGTACAGTGGGTACTTCTTGCAGATCTCGTTAACGCCTGCTCTGATCTTATCGGCGCTGTTCTCGAAATCAGAAGCTGTGAGGTAGATGTACTCTGCGATAAGCTCCATATCCTCCTCAACAAGACCTCTTGTAGTAACGGCAGGTGTACCGATACGAACGCCGCTTGTGATGAACGGGCTCTGCGGGTCGTTGGGGATAGCGTTCTTATTGACTGTGATGAACACCTCGTCAAGCTTCTTTTCAAGCTCCTTGCCTGTTACGTTGAACGGGCGCAGGTCAACGAGCATAAGGTGGTTATCAGTACCGCCTGAAACGAGGTCAAAGCCTCTCTTGAGAAGTCCCTTTGCAAGAGCATCTGCATTTGCGACTATCTGCTTGCCGTACTCCTTGAACTCGGGCTTGAGAGCCTCACCAAGACATACAGCCTTGCCTGCGATAACGTGCATAAGCGGGCCGCCCTGTGTACCCGGGAAGATAGCCTTATTGAACTTCTTTGCAAGCTCCTCGCTGTTGGTGAGTATCATACCGCCTCTTGGTCCGCGCAGAGTTTTGTGAGTAGTTGTTGTAACAACGTCTGCATACGGGATCGGTGATGGGTGCATACCTGCAGCAACAAGTCCTGCGATATGTGCCATATCTACCATGAAGTATGCGCCGACTTCCTTGGCAACGTTTGAGATCCTCTCAAAATCTATAACTCTCGGATAAGCAGAAGCACCTGCTACGATAAGCTTAGGCTTATTCTCCTTTGCGAGCTTTTCAAGCTGGTCATAGTCGATATAGCCGTCATCGGTAAGGCCGTAAGGAACAAAGTTATAGTTCTTACCACTCATATTTACAGGTGAACCGTGTGTGAGGTGTCCGCCTGCGTCAAGGCTCATACCCATAATGGTATCGCCGACATCGCAGAGTGCGAAATAAACAGCCATATTAGCCTGTGCGCCCGAGTGCGGCTGAACATTTGCGAACTTGCAGCCGAACAGCTTGCACGCTCTGTCGATAGCGATGTTTTCTACAACGTCAACGCACTCGCAGCCGCCGTAGTATCTCTTTGAGGGATAGCCCTCTGCATACTTGTTGGTGAGCGCGCTGCCCATAGCTGCCATAACGGCAGGTGATACGATGTTCTCGCTTGCGATAAGCTCAAGATTTCTCTTTTGTCTTGCAAGCTCGGCAGCCATTGCCTTACCAACCTCGGGGTCAAAGCCCTCAACAAATCCGATAGTGTCAAGAATTTTCATTTCCACAAACTCCTTTTCGATTATTGTCATTAAAATAACCTTTTCTATTATAAACTATTTTTCAGCAAATAGCAATAACTTTTTTTGAATTTTGCAGATTATTTTCATTTAGCGCCCACTATGTTTAACATTTTATGAAATCAGCGTGCGCAGGGGTTGCAATCGGCACAAAAAAGTGATATAATGGACTTTCAGAATATCAAAGAAAGGCGGGATATGCATGCCTATCAAGATACCTAACGACCTCCCTGCGTTCCAGACGCTTGAGGACGAGAATATATTTGTCATTGGCAACGAGAGGGCTTTGCATCAGGACATTCGTGCGCTGAAAATTGCGATCGTCAATCTGATGCCTGACAAGATATCTACGGAAACGCAGCTTTTGCGGCTTTTGAGCAACACTCCCCTGCACGTTGACATTGACCTTGTGCAGATGAACCACGTTTCAAAGAACACCTCGCAGGAGCATATGCTTGCTTTCTACAAGGGGTTTGAAGAGATAAGACAGAACCGATATGACGGACTTATCATCACGGGTGCGCCCGTTGAGCTTATGGATTTTGAGCAGGTGGACTACTGGGACGAGCTTTGTGAGGTCTTTGAATGGTCAAAGACGAATGTTTTCTCGACGATACACATCTGCTGGGGTGCACAGGCAGGGCTATACTACCACTACGGCATACCCAAATACCAGCTTGAAAGCAAGATGTTCGGTGATTTCAGGCACCGCAATCTGAAGCGCAAGCACCCGATACTGAAGGGTTTCGGTGACACGTTCCACTGTCCGCATTCGCGTCACACCGAGGTACGCAAGGAAGATGTAGAAAAGGTCGATGACCTTGTGATACTCACAGAGTCCAAGGAGGCTGGTCTGCATATGCTTGCAGACAAGTCCGAGCGAAATTACTACATTTTCGGGCACTGGGAATATGACCGCGACACGCTTGCAAAGGAATACTTCCGCGACCTTGACCGCAAGCTGAAGATAGATATGCCGCAGCATTATTTCCCGAATGACGATGTTACGAAGACACCGAATTTTGACTGGGCTTGCTCGGCTAATCTGGCATACGCGAACTGGCTCAACTACTGCGTATATCAGAAGACTCCGTATGATCTGTCCGAGCTTGAAAAATACAAGTAAAAGAAAAGAACTGTACAGAAATTTGTACAGTTCTTTATTATTATTCAACTGAAATGTAGTAGTAGTAAACAGGCTGACCGCCGTTGATAAGGTTGACATCAAGGTTTGTGAACTTGGCGCTCACCTGCTTGTACAGCGCCTCGGCAGCTTCATCGGTAACATCTGCACCGTAGAGAATGGTGATGAACGAAGAATCTCCCTTGACAAGCTTTTTGGTGAGCTTATAGGCAGCCTTTGACAGATCTCTTTCAACAAATGCGAGCTTGCCGTTTTCCATACAAAGTATCTCGCCTTTTTTGATAGCGTGACCCTCAAAGTCGCTGTCTCTTGCGGCAAAGGTGACAGAACCTGTGGATACTCTTTCAAGTGCGGCTGTCATTTCCTTACGGTTTGCATTGAAATCAGCGTCGGGGTCAAAAGCGAGCATCGCGGACATTCCCTGCGGAATGGTCCTTGTCTGAAGCACGCATACCTTTCTGTCGGCGAGCTTCACAGCCTGCTCGGCAGCCATTATGATATTCTTATTGTTCGGCAGCACGAAAACTATCTCCGCAGGGCAGGATTCGATAGCTGCGAGGATATCCTCGGTAGAGGGGTTCATTGTCTGACCGCCCTTAACGATGCAGTCAACGCCGACATCTCTGAACATAGCCTCAATGCCGTTGCCTGCTGCGACAGCTACAAAGCCGTACTGTTTTTCGGGTTTTGCGGGGACAAACTGCTGCTTGACCTCCTGCTGCTTTGCCTCGTGCTGAAGCTTCATATTCTCGATCTTTGGCAGGTTGATATAACCGAACTCAAGACCTTTCTGGATCGCCTTGCCGGGATCGTTGGTATGAACGTGTACCTTGATTATCTCGTCATCGTCAACAACGACAACGCAGTCGCCTATCGTTTCAAGATATGCGCGCAGCTTTGACGGATCTGCGCAGTCCTTTTTCTTGGTGATGAGCATTTCCGTACAGTAAGTAAAGTGTATTTCCTGGTCAAACTCGCCAACTGCTGATGCGAAAGTTTCGACAGTTATCTTTTTCTTTTCAGCCTTTTCAGCCTGGACTATCTCGCCGCCGCCAAACACATCTCTGATTGCCTCAAAGATGATGAGCAAGCCTTTTCCGCCTGCATCGACAACGCCTGCTTTTGCAAGTGCGGGCAGCAGCTTTGGAGTTTCCTCCAGCGATTTTGCAGCCTGCGTGCAGACCTCGTCCATTATCGCGCAGGGGTCATTGGTCGAATGCAGAGCCTCTCTTGCCTTTTCGGCTGATTCTCTTACGACTGTGAGTATGGTACCCTCGGTCGGCTTCATTACCGATTTATACGCGCCGCGAACGCCGTTTTCAAGGCTTACTACGAGATCCTCTGCGGACATAGTCTGCTTGCCCGAAAGTCCCTTTGAGAAGCCTCTGAATATAAGCGAAAGGATAACTCCCGAGTTACCTCTTGCGCCGCGCAGAAGTGCAGAAGCCATTACTTTTGTGACCTCTGAACAGTCAACGTCATTCTTCATCTTATTAAGCTCGGGAAGAGCGTTGCCTATGGTCATAGACATATTTGTTCCCGTATCGCCGTCAGGCACAGGGAAAACGTTCAGCTCGTCCACTGATTTTTTCTGATTTGCAATACTGTGTGCCGCACTTATAAATGCGTCACGAAGCATACTTCCTTCTATCACGGGGTCTTCCTCCAGTCATCAGTTGTTGATCATTTCGTCGATAAAGACATTTACGGATTTTACGCTGACACCAGCCTGCTCCTGCAGGACATAGGTGACCTTATGTATTATGCTTTCGACGATGGCGCCAACATTTACACCATAATTTACTGTTATATGCAGATCCACGACCAGCTGCTCGCCTTCCTGACGGATTATAACGCCTCTGGTTGTGTTTTCTTTTTTGAGCATAGCGATAACGCCTTGTTTTGCGCCGTAGGCATTAAGTCCTGCTACGCCGAAGCAGCTTTCCGCAGTATTTGAGATAAGCTGTCTTAAATACGCTGTTGAGATGCCGATAGTTCCAAGATGGTTCTTATACTTTATCATGATACCACTCCTTTTACCGCAATGCGAATAATTTGGCAATACCTATTCAATTTATTATATCACATAAGTTCCCGTTTTTCAAGTCCTTAACAGATTTTTTAGAGTTAGTTTGTTCTAACTTTCTTCATTGTGCGTCTATGCGGGCTTTGTGTAAGCTATGCAGGCTGCGATGACTTTCTTTGCGCCCATATCTTTAAGGCACTTTGCGCAGGCATTGACTGTTGCGCCCGTTGTATACACATCATCGCACAAGAGGACTGTTTTACCGCTGATACTGCTATGCTTAGGGTTTGGAAAATAGCTTTCCTGCGCATCTTTTATCCTATCCTCCCTTGAAAGCTTATGATGCTCGGTGAGTGTAGGCAAATGCGTGAGCAGGTGCGCATCAAGCGGCTTTTCAAGTACTGCGGACAGGTGCTTTGCTATCACCGCCGCCTGATTATATCTGCGCTTTTTCAGCTTTTTCTTTGACATCGGCACGCAGGCAACGAGGTCGATCTGTTCGCAAAGGCTGTGCTTTTCGAGCTTTTGTTTCATAAGGGCTGCACTGTACTCGGCGAGGCCGAACGCTTTGCGGTGTTTAAGGGCATATATTGCGTTGATAAGCGGCTGCTCGTAGTAAAAGAGCGTAATGCGATCATCACAGCTGATCTGTGAATGGTCGGTACAAGGCTGGTCATCGGTCGGCAGGAGTTTTTTCTCGCACTTTGGGCACAAAAGCTTATCCCAGGTTATCAGCTTTGAACAGACGGGACAGCGGTTCGGCAAAAAGATATCGGCAATATACTTTTTCATTCTGCCAAGACTCTCTGAATTCATACCATCGCCCCCGATCACATGGTCGTTTATACTATAATAGCGGTTATCACATCAAAAGTAAAGTGTTTATTTATATCAAAAGTATTACAATTTTCAAACAAAAAAGCCCGCGCATTTTACACGGGCTTTGCTGTATTACTTTTTTTCATCGTTCACAAAGAGCATTGACGTACCGTCGGTATCATTCCATTGGATACCATTATCGGTCATTGTGAATTTTCCGCATTGGTTGGAGCTGATCGGCTCTTTGCGGATCAGGTTGCCTTTATCGTCACGCTTGACGGCGCTTTGTGTGCCGTTTTTGTAGATAAGTGTTTCGCCGTCACATTCTGCGGTAAAGCTGTAGGAAATGCACTGTCCGCTTTCGCCTGCTTTGGTCACCTCACAGCTGAAAGTCTTATCGTCCAGCTTGACGATGCCAAGCGATACTTTTCCGCTGTCTGCATCATAGAAAAATCCCTGTCTGAACTTCTTATTGACGTTCATTTTGTTTTCGCACTCACTTACAGTATTTGCCAATCTGACGGGTGCACCCTGTATATGCGCCGCTGATGCTGTAAGAATGGCATATCCCATTATACACGCCAGTATTGCGATGACCGCAAAAAAGACAGCTGCAGTCTTTATATTTGATTTTCTTGTTATTTCAAGATCATCCATTTTAGTATCTCCTTTATTATCTTTGTTGAACTTATGATACCAAAAAATAGTGGAAAATACAATAGACAATGGGTTTAGACGATGTTGTATATACTACATCTTCCCGACTATCTGTAGTTTATGCTACATATCGTGTTCGATTGTAAAAAAAGCGGCACAAAAAAATTTGTTCAGGATATTGCAAAGCTCGACTTATTATGTTATACTTATTAAAAAGATTAAAAGCGAGGTAATATCAATGAGTGAAAAAGCACCCGACCGCCGCACACAAAGGACAAGAAAGGCATTGTTCGATGCGCTTGCAGAGCTGCTTACAGAAAAGCAGCTGCACAAGGTAACTGTTCAGGAGATAAGTGACAAGGCACAGGTCAACAGAGTTACTTTCTACAATCACTTTCTTGACGTATATGACCTTTATGACAAAATAGAGGAAAACACTCTTGTTGAGCTTGGTCTGCTGGTACTTCAGCTTGAAGAGCTGCCCGCGCAGGAGTTTTTCAAGCATATCATCGAGTACATCAACGACAACCGCACTATCTTCAAGATGATATTCAGCCCCAACGCGACAGGTCAGCTGCGATACAAGCTGAACAAGCTTATTGAGGGCGTTTTCAGACAGATACAGACAGAAAAGCTCAAGGCTGATATAAACGATAAAAAGCTCGAATATATCAGCTGTTACCGTGCACAGGGCTGCCTTGCCGTGATATCAAAGTGGGTGCTTGAGGATTTCCGCGAGCCGAACGATTTCATTATCAAGGCGATATCCTCTCTTGACAGCAGCCTTGAGTCATCATTCTGACCAAGCAAAGAAAAACCACCGATTTTTCGGTTTTTTTATAATTCCGTATCATCGTCCTCGCCTGCGAGTTCCTGTATCATTGGTTTGAGTGCGGTTATGCGCGTATTGCGGTTGGAGCTGCGTATCATCTTATTAAAAAGCGCTGTAGAGCCGACCACTATAAGCATTTTCTTTGCCCTGGTGACCGCTGTATACAGCAAATTGCGGTAATACAGCCTTTCAGAGCCGCCGTAGAGCGTCACAACAACGTAATCAAACTCCGAACCCTGACTTTTATGTACTGTTATGGCATAAGCAAGCACGATATTTTCAAGCAGACCGGTGCTGTACACCGCTACCCTGCCGTCAAAGTTTATCTCGCATATCCCAAGCAGCTTATTTACCTTTTCGATATAGCCGATGTCGCCGTTGATGATGCCTGCGCCGCTTTCTTCTCCGCCGTCATCGGTTTTCCTTTTCCATTGTATCTGGTAATCGTTTCGTATCTGCATTACTTTATCGCCTGTGCGGAATATCGTTCCGTGGCTTTTTATCTCGCTTTTACCTGCCGCTTTGGGATTTAGCAGCTGCTGGAGAGTCTTATTGAGCTCCGCCGTGCCGGCAGGTCCCATATGGGTAGGTGTTATCAGCTGCATATCAAGCATCGGGGAGATGTGGTACTTTTCGGGCAGCCTTTTGCCGAACAGGTCACACACGAGCGCGGAAACGCCGGCAGGGTCTGTACGCTGCATAAAGTAAAAGTCGCTGTCCTGCGATCTGTCCGAAAGATCGACAGGTTCGCCCTCGACTATACGGTGGGCATTGACTACGATCTTTGATCTCTCGGCTTGTCTGAACACTTCGGTAAGACGCACGACTGACATCGCACCGCTGTCGATGATATCTTTCAGCACGTTGCCCGCGCTGACAGACGGCAGCTGATCGCTGTCGCCGACAAGCACGAGCTTACAGTTTATGCTGACAGCCCGAAGCACTGCCTCGAACAGCTGCGCATCTACCATTGACATTTCATCAATTATAAGCGCATCGCAGTCGAGCATATCGTTTTCATTCTTTTTGAAGTGGGTAAATCCATCGCTGACGTACTGTGCTTCGAGCAGGCGGTGGATAGTTTTTGCCTCAAAGCCCGTGAGGTCGCTGATACGCTTGGCTGCTCTGCCTGTCGGCGCACAGATAAAGACTTCAAGTCCCTGCTGCTGATAAAGCGAGATTATGGCATTCAGCGTTGTGGTCTTGCCCGTACCCGGTCCGCCGGTGAGCACGAGAAAGCCTTTTGAAAGTGCGAGGTTTATCGCCTCTCTCTGTGTTTTTTCGTACTTTATGCCGTTGTTCTGCTCCTCAAGGTCGATGACGGCGGAAAAGTCGGTCTGTGTATCGTATGTAAGCTGGCGCATAAGGCACAAACGGCGCGCGATAAAGCTCTCCGCTGTGAAAAGGCTGCGCAGCATTATATGTTTTTTTCGGTCTATCTCGTAGCAGAACAGCATCTCGTCATCAAGGCGCGAGCGAAGTGCCTGTTTGAACTGCTCGCTCGTCACGCCGAGGTGATCGGTAGTTTGTTTGCCAAGTGTGGTGATAGGCATTGCGGTATTGCCGTCCTCCGCCTGCTTATTGAGCAGGAACTCCATATAGGCGGCGATCCTGTGCTCGCTGTCTGCGGCGATACCGAGCTTTCGCGCAAGGGCATCCGCCTCCTCAAAGGAGAGCGCAACAAGCGGTGAGCAAAGCACATACGGGTTTGACTGTATCATTTCAAGTGCGTGCTCTCCCCAGTTGTTCCACGCGCGGTAGCCGTAGTCGGCACTGATGCCGTGATTTTTCAGGAACGTGAGGAGCGAGCGGACTTTGTTGGTTTCGGCAAAGCCATCGTGGATCTTCTTCGCAGTCTTTTTGGAGATGCCCTCGACCTGCGTGAGTTTCATATAGTCATTCTCGATAACATCTAACGACTCTTCGCCGAAAAGGTCAACGATCTTGCGTGCAACTTTTGCTTTCAGTCCTTTGATAACGCCGCTTGAAAGGTACTTGAAGATGCCCTCGGTCGATGCAGGGAGCTGCGGATAGCACACCTCTGCCCTGAATTGCAGACCGTACTTTGCGTTATTCTCATAGTAGCCCTCGACGGTTATCATCTCGCCTGCCTGCACATCTGCAAGGCTGCCGGTGACTGTCTCAAGGTCATCACCTGTATCGAGCATAATGACCCCGTAAGCAGAGGTCTCACTTTTGAAAACTATGCTGTCGACCTCACCGCTGAGGGTAAGTCGCTGCTTTTCATCGATCACTCGGCACGGCACTCCTTTCAGTGTTTTGTCATTCCCAGAAAGCCTGCAAGCTCTTTAACATCAACAGTTCTGACTATGCTGAACTGTCTTTCGAGGCTTTCGGCTCTTGTGCGCATTTTGTCATTTCGTGAGGTCAGCAGGATGATGTCACGTTTACAATCTCCCCCCGACATGACCTGCTCCCAATAACAGCCCTTGACCAGCAGTTCAAGCTCGCGCTCGGTGCAGGTGCAGGGTATGAGCAGGTAGCTTTTGACTGTACGCCTGCATTTGTCAAGCCTTACGGCTTTGAAACAGAATATCCCTATGACTGCGGCTGCGATGACCGCTGTTATTATCACGCTGTAAAGCATATGCTCACCTCCGTACATTTTGCTTTATGATATGCAAAACTGCACGGCTTTGTGAACAAACAGGCGGACAGCCATAAACTGCCCGCCTGAAATAATGCAAATTACTGCTCTGCGTTCTTCTTTGCCTCGATGTCGGCAAGAGCATCTTTTCTGGAAAGATTGATCCTTCCCTGATTGTCTATTTCCATTACCTTGACAACTATCTCGTCGCCTACGGAAACAACGTCCTCGACCTTTTCGACTCTCTGCTTGTCCAGCTTGGAGATATGAACAAGTCCGTCCTTGCCCGGTGCGATCTCAACAAATGCGCCGAACTGCATCAGCTTAACTACCTTGCCCTTGTAGATAGCGCCTACCTCGGGATCGTTTGCGATAGTATCAATGATAGCGATAGCCTGCTTTGCCTTGTCAAGATCAAGACCCGAAACGAATACGTTGCCCTCTTCTGTGATGTCGATCTTGACCTCGCAGTCAGCGGAGATCTTCTGGATGACCTTTCCGCCCGAGCCGATGACCTCACGGATCTTATCAACAGGGACCTTGGTTGTAAGCATCTTGGGTGCCCACTTGCTGACAGTAGGTCTTACCTCAGGGATAGCCTTGAGCATGATCTCGTCAAGGATATAGTTTCTTGCCTTGTGTGTTTTTTCAAACGCGCTTGCGATTATATCGTAGGTAAGTCCGTCTACCTTGATATCCACCTGGATAGCTGTGATACCATTCTTTGTACCGCCTACCTTGAAGTCCATGTCGCCGTAGAAGTCCTCAAGGCCCTGGATATCTACCATTGTCATCCAGCTGCCGTCCTCCTTGGTGATAAGACCGCAGGAGATACCCGCAACAGGAGCCTTGATTGGCACACCTGCGTCCATAAGGGCAAGTGTTGAGCCGCAGATAGAGCCCTGTGATGTTGAGCCGTTAGATGAAAGGACCTCTGATACGCAGCGGATAGCGTACGGGAAATCCTCAACGGACGGGATAACAGGAACGAGCGCTCTCTCTGCAAGTGCGCCGTGACCGATCTCACGTCTTCCCGGTCCTCTTGAAGGCTTTGTTTCGCCTACGGAATAAGATGGGAAGTTGTACTGGTGCATATATCTCTTGCTTGTTTCCTCGTCAAGTCCGTCAAGCTTCTGCGCATCGGAAACAGGACCGAGGGTAGCGATGGTCATTACCTGTGTCTGACCTCTGGTGAAGATACCCGAGCCGTGTACTCTTGGCAGAACGCCTACCTCGGCAGCAAGAGGTCTTATCTCGTCGATGCCTCTGCCGTCAACGCGCTTGCCGTTATACAGCCACTCTCTTACGATAGTTTTCTGTGCCTTGTACATTACCTCGCCGATGATATCGGGAAGGTTTTCATATTCCTCGGAGAATGTTTCAAGGATCTCGTCCTGGATAGGAACAAGTCTTGCATCTCTTACAGTCTTGTCATCGGTATCAAGTGCATACTTGAGCTTATCGCCGAACTGATCAAGGATCTTATCCATCATATCGTGGTCAAGCTCCATAGACTCAAACTCAAACTTTGGCTTGCCTATCTGCTTCTGGATATCGGAGATGAAGGCAACCATATTCTTTATCTCGGCATGGCCGAACTTGATAGCCTCGAGCATAAGGTCATCGGGGATCTCGTTAGCGCCTGCCTCGATCATTACGACCTTTTCAGCAGAACCTGCAACTGTGAGGTTGAGGTCGTTATGCGCTCTCTGCTCAAGTGTAGGATTGAGTACGAGCTGTCCGTCAACGTAGCCGACATTGATAGATGCAACAGGTCCGTTCCACGGGATATCGGAGATAGAGATCGCGATAGATGCGGCGATCATGCCTGCGATCTCGGGTGAGTTGTCGGGATCAACAGAAAGAACTGTGATAACAACAGTCACGTCATTGCGCATATCCTTCGGGAAAAGCGGTCTGATAGGTCTGTCAACACATCTTGATGCAAGGATAGCCTTATCGGAAGCCTTGCCCTCTCTCTTTGTGAAAGAGCCCGGGATCCTGCCTACCGCATACATTTTCTCCTCAAAGTCAACAGAAAGCGGGAAAAAGTCAACGCCCTCCCTTGGCTTTGCAGATGCGGTAACGTTTGCCATTACTACTGTCTCGCCGTATCTTACCCAGCAAGAGCCGTTTGCAAGTCCGCAGGTCTTGCCTGTTTCGACCTTTACAGGTCTGCCTGCGTAGGTTGTTTCAAAAGTTCTGAAATTCTCAAACATTTTTCTTCCTCCAAATTATTTATTCATCTGGTGAAAGCATTAGCAATAAACACGGCTCACGCCTTTGCATAAGCTCTGTTTAATGCTAATACGCCTGCACCAAACATTGTTCGTTTTTTGTGTATGATACACCAAAAGGCAGTGACAATAAATTGCCTCTGCCTTAATGGATGATCACAAAAATTACTTACGGATACCCAGCTTCTCGATCGTAGCTCTGTATCTGTTGATGTCCTTCTTCTTGAGGTAGTTGAGAAGGTTTCTTCTCTTACCTATCATCTTGAACAGACCGCTTCTGGAGTGGTTGTCCTTCTTATGAGTCTTGAGATGCTCGGTCAGGTCGGAGATCCTTCTGGTAAGGATAGCGATCTGTACCTCAGGGGATCCTGTGTCGTTGTCATGAGTCTTGTTAGCCTCGATAACGGCTGTCTTTTCGTCTTTTCTCAGCATTTGTTTGTACCTCTTTCATTATTATTTTCCGCTGTCGAAGGATATGGCAGGTAGCTTTCCCGTTCGGGCTTTACCCATATTCTGCGGCAGGGATACGCTGTCAACACAGCATTTATTATTATACAGTATAGGCGCTGTTTTGTAAAGGGTGTTCACGAAAAGTTTACACTTTACTTTACGCCGTGATGATCCTTGCCTGCGGTGAGGGTATTCTTCATCAGCATAGCTATCGTCATAGGTCCTACGCCGCCCGGAACGGGTGTGATATAGCCTGCCTTATCCTTTACGCTTTCAAAGTCAACATCGCCGCAGAGTTTGCCGTTTTCGTCCCTGTTCATCCCGACATCTATAACGACTGCGCCCTGCTTTACATAGTCAGCTGTTATCATTTTAGCTCTGCCGACTGCGGCAACGAGGATATCTGCTCTGCTTGCGACAGCTTTGAGATCCTTTGTCTTTGAGTGGCAGATAGTTACTGTACCGCTCTGGTGCAAAAGCAGCATTGCCTGCGGCTTGCCGACGATATTGCTCCTGCCGATGACAACGCACTCTTTGCCCTCTATCTGCGTGCCTGTTGACTTGATAAGCTCCATAACGCCTGCGGGTGTGCATGGCAGGAAGCTGTAATCGCCTATCATTATCTTGCCTACATTTACGGGGTGGAAAGCGTCAACATCTTTATCGGGGCGGATATTGTTGATTATCATCTTGTCGTCAAGGTGCTTCGGGAGCGGCAGCTGAACGAGGATGCCGTCCACCTTGTCATCGTTATTGAGCTTGTCAACGAGTGCAAGAAGCTCCTGCTCGGTAGTTTCCTCAGGCAGCGCGTACTTATAGGAATTGAAGCCGACAGTTTCGCAAGCCTTTTCCTTATTTCTTACATAGACCTGCGATGCGGGGTCATTGCCGACGATAACTACTGCAAGTCCTATCTCGATGCCCTGTGCTTTGAGCTTTTCGGTTTCGATCCTTATGTCCTCTTTTACCTGTGCGGATACTGCTTTTCCGTCAATTATGTTTGCCATTTCAAGTCACCTCTTAATTATTATTGCCGGGCTTGCTGCTTTTGTTATTGCCCGTTTTATTGTTGTTATTGTTATTGTTCTTGTTTTTGCCGCCGCCCTGCTTATTGTTGCCGGGTTTGCTGTTTGCGTTGTTATTCTGCTTGTTATTGCTGCCGTTATTGCCGCTGCCCTGCTTGTTATTCTGCTGACCGCCCTGCTTATTGCCGCCGTTTGAGTTTTTATTCTTATTGCGGTTTTTGCCGCGGTTGTTACGGCTGTGGTAGTTGTTGTTCTTTTTCTGTCCCTGATTTGCGCCGTTCTTGTTCTGATCCTGCTGCGGCTTGGTCAGGTCTTTCTTCTCCTCGGACTTGGAGTCCTCCGCCTTTGGCTCGCTCTTTTTCTCCTCGGACTTGGTGTCCTCCGCCTTTGGCTCGCTCTTTTTCTCCTCGGGCTTGGTCTCCTCTGCCTTTGGCTCGGTTTTCTTTTCCTCGGTCTTGGTCTCCTCTGCCTTTAGCTCGCTCTTTTTCTCCTCGGGCTTGGTTTCCTCCGCCTTTGGCTCGCTCTTTTTCTCCTCGGAATTGGTGTCCTCCGCCTTTGGCTCGCTCTTTTTCTCCTCGGGCTTGGATTCCTCTGCCTTTGGCTCGGTCTTTTCGTCCGCAGGTTTGCCGACAAGCTCTGCGCGAGCAGCCTTGCGCTCGGCGGCAGCCTTTATATCAGCCTGCTCCGCCTTGTCAAGAGCTTCCTGTCTTGCTTTCTTGGCGGTCTCGCCGAACTGTTCCTCGTACTGCTTTTCAAGCTCTGCTGCGTCCTCGCCGTTCTTTTTTGCCTCGGATATTTTGGACTTTAATTCTCTGCGCTCTTTCTCAAAGCGGTTGAGGTTATCGTACTGGAGTATCATCTCGCGCGAAAGCTCGGTATCCTTGAAGAAAACATAGTCCTTGAACTTATGGATCCTTACGCGGATAGCAATTATCGCTGCGACGCTCGCAACAAAGCAAAGTCCCGCAAGCAGCTGTGATGCTCTTACGCTGCCGATGTACAGTGAATCTGTGCGCAGTCCCTCGATGAAGAATCTGCCAAGTCCGTACCAGCCTGTATAGCACAGGAAGATCTCGCCGTCAAACTTTCTGTGCTTGAAAAACAGGTGCAGGAATACAAAGCCTGCTATGCACCAAAGCGATTCATACAAAAAGCATGGGTGGATAGGAAGTGTAGGGTCAACGCTGCCGTCTGTGATATGGTCACTGACATAGTTTGCTGTGGTAAGGCTCATCATTCCCCAGGGCTTGTCGGTGTTTGTGCCAAAGCACTCCTGATTGAAAAAGTTGCCCCAGCGCCCGATCGCCTGACCGATGAAAAAGCAGGGGGCTGCAACGTCGAGCATGGTCATCAGCCGCAGCTTTTTGCGCTTGGTGATGTACCCGCCGACAAGTATCGCGCCTATGACTCCGCCATATATCGCAAGTCCGCCGTCACGGAAATCAAAGAACTTGGTTATGGGCGTATCGGAGAAGATGATATAGTAAAGTCTTGCGCCAATTATTGCGCCGAAAAAGCCGCCGATTACTGCATCTGTTGCTCTGTCGGGGTCAATGCCGACCTTCTTCATCTTCTTGAAGCCGTAGATAAGTGCAAGCACGATGCCTGCTGCGATAAGAAAACCGTACCAGTAGATCTTGAAATTCGTCCCGGGTATCGTGAACATAACTCTGTCAATGTCGATACCCGATCTCAGAACATTGTCGCCGTCACCGAAATTGGGAAAGTACACCCTCTTTGGATTATCGTTCAGCTTGTCCCAGACCTCGCCCGATCGCTCTGCTAATGTCTGAATAGCTTGTATCATTTTACATTCTTCCTTTCTGTCCCTATAACCTATTTTTTATTGGTCACTATGCTTATGCTGCTGCGGTCTGCGGATAGAATATCATCTATCATATTCTCACAGTCCTCCGCGGTTATCGACGCGATCATTCCAAGGTCGTCAAACAATGTCATATCCTCGCAGTCAAAGCTGTAGTAGAGCATAGCATCTGCACACGCCTTGACATCATTTATGCTGCTGACCTTTTCGCCGTAGCGCACGCGCTTGTCTGTTTCAAAAAGCTCCCTGTCGATACCCTGTGTTTTGAGGCGTTCGATCTCGGCATAGATGCGCCTTGCGACCTCGTCGGGATCGGCTGATTCTCCCTCGATGATACAGGTAAAAAACCTGCCGGGACTTGCGTATACGAATGTTCCGAATGCAGGGTTTATAAGCCCGTCCTCGAGAAGTGAATTGTAAAGCGGTGAGGTCTGACCGACAAGCTGTTCGAGCAGCATAGCGGCTATGACCGTTTTGGTGAAATACTCCCTGCCCTGCGGTGCATCGGATTTAAAGCCTATGCAGAAAACGGGTATCCCGACCGCCGACTCGGCAGCGACCCTTTTTTCATTGACCTGCGCAGGTTCGTCGGGGAACCTTGTTTCAAGGTGTATATCGCGGCTTGGCTTTAGCTTTTTATCGCAGATATCAAGCACGGTTTGCTCGTCGATATTTCCCGCTATCGATAGGGTCATATTGTGCAGGTTGTAAAAGGCATTGTAGCAGGTATACAAAAGCTCGGGAGTTATCTTTGCGATAGACTCGACCGTACCTGCAACGTCTATCCTTACGGGGTTGTTGACGTACAGCGCTTTGAGAAGGTTCTTAAAGCACTTTCTTGTCGGGGAATCATCACCCATTTTTATCTCCTGCGCGATTATGCCCTGCTCCTTTTCAACGTTCTCCTTGGTGAAATACGGGGACTGCACAAAGTCGAGCAAAATTTCAAGGGACTGCTCGTAGTTATCGGTACAGCTGAACTGATAGGCGGTTATATCATTGGCGGTGAAAGCATTTGCCGCCGCGCCCGTTCTGGCATAAAGCTCAAAGACATTGCTGTTGTCATCAGACTCGAACAGCTTATGCTCGAGGTAATGGGCAATGCCGTCGGGGACCTGGATGAATCCGTCTGTATCATCGGTCTTGAAGCAGTTGTTTATCGAGCCGTACTTGGTCCCGAAAAGCGCCTCTACCGTGGAAAAGCCCTCTTTCCTCCACATCAGTATATCAAGCCCCGAATCGTGATGGACGAGCGTATACTGCTCGCCGAGAAGCTCGCTTCTGATAACCTGTTTATTCATCCTCGCTCACCTCCTGCTGTGACTGCATTACATAGAAAGTATCGTATGTGAATGTTTTTGCGCAGTCGATGACCTGCTGTCTTGTAACTGAACGGAATATATCGCAGACCTGCTCGGGCGTATAGGCTGTGCCGCGCGTGTTTTGCGCAAGGTAATACTCTGCCATTCTGTAAATGGAATCGTTGTTGGATTTAAAGCCTGTGCAGAGGTAGGTAACTGCGTTTTCAAGCTCCTCGTCGGTAAAGTCGCCGTTTCTGACTGCTTCAAGCTGGTCAAGGATAGCTTTCTCGGCTATCTCGATATTCTCCCTTGCGATACCGCTTGAAACTATCATCGTGCCTTTAAGGTCAGCATAAAGCGCGGAGCAGTAATAGCACAGCGACATTTTCTCGCGCACGTTGGAAAACAGCTTTGAAAACGGAGTGCCGCCGTACAGCGCCGCAAACACCTTGGCAACATAGATATCTTTGTGATCTGATTTGAAAGCCATTATCATCTTGCTCTGGTTGACATCCTGCGTTTCGCTGACACGCTCCGGCGCTTTCTTTACGGGCGACGGGTTCTGATAGCTGACCCTGACCACGTTTTCGCGCTCGAGCCTTCCCATAGCTTCAATTATAACGGGCTTGACCGCTTCAAAGTCCTTGCCGCACATGGTGATGTTTATCTGCCCGCTGCGGATAAGCTTTCTGTATGCATCATAAAGCTGCTGCGGTGTAACGGCTCTTGCGTTTTCTACCGTGCCAAGCACGTTCACGCAGGCAGGCTCGCCTTTGTAAATGATCTCTCTTGCGCGGCGCATTGAGTAGCCGAACTTATCGTTTATCTCGGCTCTGATAGTATCCTCAAGCTCTTTTTTGCGCATGGAAACATACTTTTCGCTGAAGGCTCCGTTTTCAAGCTGGGGATCGAAAAGGCAGTCAAGCATAGTCTGCACCGCTTTGACGGAGATGACCTCCTTGTTCATCGTGAACTCGTCACCGATATACTCGATGCTCAAGCCGTTTTCCTGTATATCCCCCACGCGCCTTGAACGCGCCGAAAGCACCGCACCGTAAAGATAGGCAAGATTTCTTGTCATCTGCGGCATTGACGGGCACTTGCGGTTTGATGATGCAAGGATATCTGTGACAAGGCTGTTCAGCGGCGCTGTCTTTTCATCGACAGGCACAGCAAAGGTCACGGTGATATAGTTTGATTTGTACTTTTCATCGGTTATCTCGGTAAGGTATATGCCCTCACCTATATCCGATTTTTTATATGCGATCGGCATTTCATTCCTCCTGACACATCTGCGGTCATTATCGCAGCATTATTTCTTTTCCATAAAAGCTGTATTGTCCTCGCCCGCGATTTTTGCAAAGCCTTTGAGCGTTTTTGCATCAAGGGTGATAAACGGTGTCTCTTTTATAGCGGTTTTTCTTTTGAGATCTGCAAAGTAGATTATAAGGCGGTTTGTGGCGGCGGTGCTGCTCACGGTTCTGGCATAGTCCTTTATGCGCTGCATAAGGTCGGCATCACGGGAATCTGCTCTTATGCACAGATCGCGCGAGAGGCAGCTTTGCACAAAGCTGTCGGCACTTATGATATGCTCTGCGATGATTTTAGGTTTTTCGTCCTCGCGCCCTGATACCTTGCCCTGGACACAGACAAGCTGCCCTTGTGAGAGCAGGTGCGATGCAGCACGGTAGACCTCGGGAAATACGACAAGCTCTATCGACGAGGAAGCGTCCTCGATCTCGGCAAAGCACATCATATCGCCCTTTTTGGTTTTAAGCTCCTTGCGGGATATGACCATTCCGGCAGCTTTGACTGCCCTGCCCTCGTCTGCGCCGTCGGTGCGCTCGTGCTCGGCGATTATCTGCGCGCAGGTCATACACTTATCGGCTTTGGCAAAGGGCATTATATCGTCCGCAGGGTGACCCGAGATATACATTCCAAGCGCCTCGTGCTCAAGTGCAAGAAGCTGCTTGGCAGGATACTCTTCTTTTTTGGGTATAGGCTTTTCAAGGCTTGCGCCGCTGTCCTCACTGCCAAGGCCGAAAAAGTCAAGCTGACCTTCAAGGTTGCTCTCACGGCTCTGCGCCGCGCTTGTCATTATATCGGCACAGGCATCGAGCATTTCGCGGCGGTTGTTCGGGAAGCTGTCAAAGGCTCCGCTTTTTATAAGCGCCTCGACTGTGCGGGTATTTATATCACGCCCGCTGACACGGGTGCAGAAGTCCCAGAGGGATTTGAAATCACCGTTCGCGCTGCGCTCGGCAATAATGTTTGCTATTGCCGATCCGCCGAGGCTTTTTACTGCGAGCAGTGCAAATCTTATGCCGTCCGGCTGTGCGGTGAAGCCCTTCTCGCTTTTGTTTATATCTATAGGAAGCACCCTGACGCCGTTTGCTGTGACTGACGAGATATAGCCGAAAAGCTTATCCGTGGAATCAAGCAGTGCGTTTGTCATAAGCGCCGCCATATATTCTTTGTAGTAGTGGCATTTCAGATACGCCGTCTGATAGGAGATGGTCGCGTATGCGGCGGCGTGGGATTTATTGAACGCATAGCTTGCAAAGGAGGACATCTCGTCAAATATCTCGTTGGCGATATTTTCGGGGACACCGTTTGCAACTGCGCCCTCGCACTGCCCCTGCTCGCCGTAGATGAAGGCTTTGCGCTCTGCCTCAAGTACGTCGGCTTTCTTTTTTGCCATAGCCCTGCGCACGATATCCGCCCTGCCGTAGGAATACCCCGCGAGCTTGCGGAATATCTGCATAACCTGCTCCTGATAGACTATACAGCCGTAGGTGACCTCAAGTATATCCTTCAAAAGCGGGTGCTTGTAGGTGACGAGCCTGGGGTTGTGACGGTTGCGAATATAGGTCGGTATAGAGTCCATAGGGCCGGGGCGGTAGAGGGAAATGACTGCTATCAGATCCTCGATGCCGGTAGGTTTAAGCTTGGTTATTGTCGCAGTCATACCTGCGCTTTCAAACTGGAAAACGCCCTGCGTCCTGCCCTGCGAGAGCATATCGTACACAGCCTTGTCATCAAGGGGTATTTTGTTTATATCAAAATCGGGGTGAAGCTTTTTTACCTGCTGTGAGGTGTGGTTGATTATGGTCAGGTTGCGCAGCCCGAGAAAGTCTATTTTGAGCAGGCCGAGCCTTTCGAGAATAGTCATGGTATACTGCGTTGATACCTGTCCGTCACGCGCATAGACGGGAACGTAATAGTCCACAGGCTCTTTGGTTATAACAACACCTGCCGCGTGCGTGGATACGTTCCTTGGCATACCCTCGACCTTTATGGCGGTGTCTATAAGCTCTTTTATCTTTGGGTCGGCGTTATACATTTTTGCGACCTCGGGGACCTGCTTTACAGACTCTGCAAGCGGCAGACCTCTCGGCACAGCCTTTGATACCATATCGCCCGTCTGGTACGGCAGACCCATTACCCTTGCGACATCGCGCACCGCCTGTTTTGCGGCAAGCGTACCGAAAGTCGCTATCTGCGCGACGTGGTCGGCTCCGTACTTGTTTATAACGTAGTCGATGACTCTCTGACGGCCTTCCATACAAAAGTCAACGTCAAAGTCGGGCATAGAAACTCTTTCGGGGTTTAGAAACCTCTCAAAGAGCAGATTATATTTGAGCGGGTCGATACCCGTTATGCCGATGCAGTAGGCGCAAAGACTGCCTGCGCCCGAGCCTCTGCCGCAGCCGACGGGTATGCCGTGCGTTTTAGCGTAGTTTATAAAGTCCCAGACTATCAGATAATAGTCGGTATAGCCCATTTTAGTGATGATATCAAGCTCATATCCAAGGCGCTTTACAGCCTCGTCTGTGGGCTGTGCATAGCGCTTGTACAAGCCTTTTTTGCACATATCGCGCAGGAACTTTTCGTTGTCGTCAACGCCGTCGATATGAAAATACGGCAGTTTTGTTTTGCCGAACTCGAACTCGACATTGCACATATCGGCTATCTTAACGGTGTTCTCGATCGCCTCGGGGTAATTTGCAAAAAGCTGTGACATCTCATCGCCGCTTTTAACGTAAAACTCCTCGGTCGGAAACTCCAGCTTATTAGGGTCGTCAAGCGTGGTCGCGGTGGAGATGCACACAAGCACGCGCTGCGCTTTTGCGTCCCGCTTGCGAAGATAGTGACAGTCATTGGTCGCGACGAGCGGTATGCCCGTTTCACGCGAAATGCGCGCTATCAGCGGAATGATCCTTTGCTGCTCTGCTATGCCGTGATCCTGCAATTCAAGGTAGTAATTGCCCTGCCCAAAGATCTCGTTATAACGCATCGCGGTCTGCTTGGCGCCATCAAAATCGCCGTTTGAAAGCTTGCGGGGTATCTCGCCCGCAAGGCACGCCGAGAGGCAGATAAGTCCCCGGCTATACTTTCGCAAAAGCTCCTCGTCTACTCTGGGTCTATTGTAAAAGCCCTCGGTGTACGAAAGAGAGACAAGTTTTATAAGGTTGCGATAGCCCTGCTCGTTTTTGCAAAGCAGTACAAGGTGGTATGGCGAGGAGTCTATCTTGCCGGCCTTGTCAAATCTTGTACGCGGTGCAACGTAGGTCTCACAGCCGATCAACGCCTTTATGCCCTGCGCCTTGCAGGCGTTGTAGAACTCGACAGCGGCGAACATATTTCCGTGATCGGTAACGGCGCAGCTTGTCTGACCAAGCTCCTTGATGCGCGACACGAGCTCTGTCAGGCGGCAGGCACCGTCAAGCAGCGAGTATTCGCTGTGCAGGTGAAGATGTACAAAGTCTGTCACTTCTTTTTCGCCTTTTCCTTTCGTATACTTTCGGCTATCTCGGCGAGCTTTTGCATTCTGTGGTTCGCACCCGAGCGCGATATAGGCGGTTCAAGCGCAGCACCGAGGTCGCTGAGCGAATAGTCGGTATTCTCCAGCCGCAGCAGCGCGATGCTTTGCAGGTTCTCGGGCAGGCTGCTGATGCCCATTGTGGAGTCTATCAGCTCGATGTCGTTTATCTGCTTTTCTGCGGCGCACAAGGTCTTATCAATGTTGGCGTTATCGCAGTTCATCGAACGGTTTATCTTGTTCTTGACATCTTTGAGCATTTTGACATTCATTATCTCAAGCGAGGACATCTGCGCGCCCATCATCGTGAGTATGTCGATAATGTTCTCGGAGTCCTTGACATAGACTATCTGGTAATGCTTTCTCTCAACGTGCTTGGGGATTATGCCGTAATTGTCGATAAGCAGGAGCCCCAGCGAGTTGCAGAGCTCGAGCGTTGGCATTACGAACTCCATATGATATTTTTTTTCGGGGTTGTTGACGCTGCCGCAGGCAAGGAATATCCCGCCTACAACAAAGGGGTAGAACTTGGGCTTTGGCAGGTCGTCCTTTGTCATCCCCCGGCTTTCGTCAAGCTGGAAATAGTCAAGAAGATAAAGCCTGTCCTGCGCATCGGTTATTTTAAGATCATAAAGCACGGCAGAGCTTTTACGCTGTATCTGCGTGACCTCGACCGCACCCTTTTTTTCAAGTATGCGCTCGGCGTTGAGCACAAAAAAATCGCGCAGAAGATCGTTCTCGGTCAGCACGGTGATATCATCACAGCTCAGCGAATTGGCGCACAAAAGCACACCCATCAGGCAGGCATCAGCCTTTTCCCGTGAGTTGATACGCTCGATTATTTCCTGCTTTGCGCGGTATGAAAACGATTGCTCCTGCATTTATAAAACTGTCCTTTTAGTGTTTTTCGATATCTCTGTGCGAGATCCTTACCATATGGTTCTTCTCGCGCAGATGCTGTGCGAGCGCCTCTGCAAAGGCTACGCTGCGGTGCTTTCCGCCTGTGCAGCCAAAGGCGATCACAAGCTGCGCCTTGCCCTCCTTCTCGTAAAGGGGGATAAGAAAATCTACAAGGTTGCAAAGCTTATCGAGCAGCCTTTTGGACTGGTCGAACTTCATAACATAAGAGTAGACCTCGGGATTGAGTCCTGTGAGGTTTTTAAGCTCGGGAACATAAAACGGATTCGGCAGACAGCGAACATCGAACACAAGGTCGCCCTCGGGCATATGACCGAATTTGAATCCGAATGAACGCACATCTATGCGCATAAAATCTGTCGCCTCGGAGAACACCTCGCGCATTCTCTCGCGGAACTCGTTAGCGGTCGAATTGGTGGTATCAAAATAGTAATCCGCCATAGCTTTTATCGGCACGAGAGTCTCGCGCTCTGTTTCTATCGCTTTTCTGATATTGCCAAAGGACACCTCGTCAAGCGGATGCTTACGGCGCGTTTCCTTATAGCGCCTGATGATAGCATCATCCGAGCAGTCAAGAAAGACAATCTTGAGCCCGATGTCCTCTTCTTTGAGCAGCGTCAGCGCGTCCTTCATCTTTGAGAAAAGCTCGCCGCTGCGTATATCTATAACGAATGCAACTTTTTCTATTTTACCGTCGGACTGTTTGCAGATATCCACAAACTTGCCGATAAGCTCGGGAGGCATATTATCTATGCAGTAATAGCCCATATCCTCAAGCACTTCAATGCAGCTTGACTTGCCGGAGCCCGACATACCCGTAACTATAACGAACTGCATTTTTTAGACCTCCTGTTTGAAAGGGATTATCCTGACTTCACATTCAAGGAACTGCCCTGTTTTTTCCTGTACGATTTTTTGGACTTGTTCGATAAGCGAGACAACGTCCCGTGATGTTGCGCCGCCCTTGTTTATGACAAATCCGCAGTGCTTTTCGGACACCTGCGCACCGCCGACGGTAAAGCCGCGCAGTCCGCTGTCCTGTATCAGCTTGCCTGCAAAGAAGCCCTCGGGACGCTTGAAGGTCGAGCCTGCGCTTGGGAACTCTATCGGCTGCTTATCTCTGCGCCTGCCCATAAGTTCGTTCATTTTGCTTTCTATCTGCGCCCTGTCGCCTTTTTGCAGCTCAAACACCGCATCGCATACGACACCGCCTGTCTGCATGATGCTGCTGTGGCGGTAAGAGAGATCGAGCTGTGCATTTGTCAGCTTTTCAAGCTCGCCGCGTGTATTGACTACCGATGCGGACTTTATAACGTCCTTTATCTCGCCGCCGTACGCGCCTGCGTTCATAAACACTGCGCCGCCGACTGTACCCGGGATACCGTAGGCAAATTCAAGCCCTGTCAGCGAGTTTTCAAGCGCAAAGCGGCAAAGCTTCATCATACTGCACCCTGCCTGCGCAAAAACAGCCGTTTCGCCGAGCAGCCTGACCTCACTCATCTCGCTTGCGATATGCAGCACGACTCCGTCAAAGCCCTCATCTGCAAACAGCACATTTGAGCCTTTGCCGAGGACAAAAGTGCGCACCGAGTCCGCACGCGCAGCATCGAGCAGCTTTCGCAGGCTCTCGGTGGAGTTGACCTCGATAAGCGCTGTACAGTTGCCGCCGATCTTAAATGTAGTATGCCCGCAAAGGGGTTCGTTCATAAGTATTTCGCAGCCGCAGCTTCGTGCGGTATCAAACAGTCTTTGTGTATTCATAGGGGAACTGTCCAAAAATATGGACTCTCCTTTCTCAAAGGAATTCTATCTCGGGGTGCTTGCGGTGGATGTATTCTGCAAGCCTTTCGTGATCTGCATTTATCACAAGGCGCTCGGGGAAGCCGACCTCCTGCGCGATCTTCTGCGCGGTATCAACTACGCCGATAAGGTCGCAGTAGTGTGCATCGGAGTCGAAAACGACAGGCACTTCGTACTTTTTGCAAAGGCGCAGCACCTCGTAGGAGTTCTCAAACGAGCCGCTTTTGTAAAGTATCGAGCTTTCGTTTATCTCGACAAGCTTGCCGCATTCCTTGAATTTCTTGATGCACTTTTCAAAATCTATCGGGAATATAGAGGTCGTGCAGTGCCCGATAACGTCAACTATCGGGTCTTCGGCGACTTTAAGATACGCTCTTGTGTGGTTTTCAACTGTACTCGGCGTGTAGACCTGCCTGTGCATTGATGCGACCACCCACTCAAGCTTTTCAAGGGTTTTTCTTGGCATATCCACCTCGCCGTCATCGTTTTTGATGTTGGTCTCAACACCGCGCAGAACGGTCACTCCGCAAATCCGGCGCGGCAGGACTCGCAGGTTGTCAAAGTGCCAGATATGCGGAGAATCAGGCATTTCGCCCCAATGATCCGTCATCGCAACGACCTTGATGCCTCTTTCGGAAGCGCTGCGGCAGTTCTCGGTGATAGTCGAATATGCGTGAGTTGATGCAAGGGTATGCGTGTGCATATCACCTATTATGTTCAATCAGATTCATCTCCAAAGTGTACATAAAATTGTACTATACTATATATCTATACGAAATTTCGGACAATTAGAAGTTGTCCCAGCTCTTGACCTTATCCTTTTTATCCATTTGCAGACCGAGGTTTTCAAGCAGCTCGGCAGCGGCGTTGTAGCCCATCTTCTTCTGACGGTTGTTCATAGCTGCGACCTCAAGGATAACTGCAAGGTTACGTCCCGGCTTGATGGGGATAGTAAGGCTCGGTACCTTTACGCCAAGTATCGCTGTGTACTCGTTGTCAACACCCATTCTGTCGTATATCTTGGTGCTGTCCCACGGCTCGAGCTCAACGATAAGGTCTATCTTCTCGCTGACCTTGATAGCACCCATACCGAACAGTCTTCTGGTATTGATGATACCGATGCCGCGCAGCTCAAGGAAGTGGCGGATATTATCGGGCGAGGAGCCGACAAGTGTTTTGTTGGAGGTCTTTCTTATCTCAACAGCATCGTCTGCGACAAGGCGGTGACCGCGCTTGACAAGCTCGACAGCTGTTTCACTCTTACCTACGCCGCTTTCGCCGACGATAAGCAGACCTTCGCCGTATACCTCGATAAGCACGCCGTGGCGGGTTATCCTCGGTGCAAGCTCAACGCTGAGGTAGCCGATAAGCGATGCGATGAATGCGGTGGTACTGTCGTGAGTTCTTGCAATAGGCACCTCGTATTTCTTTGCTATCTCCAGCATTTCGGGATATAACTCGTGACCTCTTGCAACGATAAAAAGAGGTATCTTGGTCGCAAAAAGCGCGTCAATACGCTGGTATCTTGTGTTCTCGTCAAGAGATGCAAGGTAGGCGAACTCCATATTTCCGCAGATCTGCACGCGCTCTGCGTTGAAATACTCGTAAAAGCCCATAAGCTGCAGACCCGGACGGTTGCAGTCATTTTCGGTAACGGTTATCTCGTCAAGATTATCGGGGGAATAGATCATCTCGCAGTTGAGCTGATCGACAATATCCCTTACCTTTACGCTGAATATCTCTGCCATAGTTTTTCTTCCTTTCGTTTTTTGATACTTACCGATCGTTATTCATCATCAGGTTTAGGTTCGTTTTTCCAGAAATCCTTTACGGTGATCTGTATGCTGTCAATGATGTCAAAAAGCCTTTGTGTGCCGCAGAACTCAAGCTGTTCTTCCTCTCCGAGTGTTACGCCCAAGCCCAGCGCGTCGCTGCAAAAGCCGTCAGAGCTTATCTCGACCTGCGGATCGCGCTTATATACCCATTGGAACAAGCCCCAGAGAGAATTGTTCTCGGTGAAGCTTTCGCTGTCCATCGTGAGCTTTTCAACATCGGTACAATTTATAAAATCCACGCAGCCGCTTTGATCGTAGGATATCTGAAAGGTATCATTGCTGTCATAGGTAACTTCATACGGATAGCCGTAGGGAGTTTCCTTGTATTCTTTCAGGTCGTCAAACAGCCTGCGCACATCGTCCATATGCATTCCAAGCTTTACATCGCCGACGCCCTCGCCGATCTTGACTTCATACATAGCATTTATCACCTCAAAGTCTTAACAGTCCTTTTTTGCACATCTCGTTTGCGGCAACGAGTATCCCCATTCTGCCGCTTGGGTAGGTTATACCGCCTTGCAGCCATGCAGCAAACGGCTCTCTTATCGGTGCATCTGCCGAGAGCTCGATAGATGCGCCCATTGTGAACGCGCCCGCTGCCATTATTACCTTGCTTTCGTACCCCGGCATATCCCACGCTTCGGGGGTTACAAAGCTGTCGACAGGTGAGCCTTTTTGTATGCCCTGACAAAACGCTGTGAGGTTCTGCTCGTTTTCAAGCAGGACAGATGCGATGATGTCGGTACGTGTTTCGCTGCTTTCGGGGAGGGTTTTAAAGCCGAGCTTTTCAAAAAGTCTGCACGCGAATACCGAGGTCTTTACGGCACTTGCGACAGTCTGCGGCGAGAGGAAAAAGCCGAGCAGCATTTCCCTGTTCTGCGAGAGCGTACAGCCGACCTCTTTGCCCATACCGACGCAGGTGAGCCTGTCGGCACACTTTTCAACGAGATCTGCCCTGCCGCAGATGTATCCGCCCGTGCTTGCGATGCCGCCGCCGGGGTTTTTGATTAGCGAGCCTATTATAAGGTCTGCACCGACCGAAAGCGGCTCGCGCTTTTCGACGAACTCGCCGTAGCAGTTATCGACCATAACGATTATATCGGGGTTTGCTGACTTTGCAGCCTGTGCTATCTTACCTATTATCTCAACGCTGAGTGACGGGCGCAGGGAGTATCCTCTCGAGCGCTGGATATACGCGACCTTTGCACTTTTAGCCTTTTGCGCTATCGCATCAAGGTCGGGAGTTTGTTCGTTGACAAGGTCGACCTGCTCGTACTTAACGCCGAAATCAATAAGCGAGCCCGAGCCCTTTTCGCCTGTAAGACCTATCACTCCCTCAAGGGTATCGTACGGTCTGCCGACGCAGGAAAGCAGCGTATCACCCATTCGCAGAACGCCGAACAGCGCGGTGGAAAGCGCGTGCGTGCCGTTGACAAAGGTGTGGCGAACGATAGCGTCCTCGCCGCCGAATGCCTGCGCAAAGACCTTATCAAGCGTATCTCTGCCGCAGTCGCCGTAGCCGTAGCCCGTTGTGCCTTTAAGGCAGCTCTCGCTGACGCGGTTATCAATAAAGGCTTTGAGCACCTTTTCGCCGTTGAAGCGGGCTATCTCGTCCGTCTGTGCGAACATCTGCTCACACTCTTTTTCAGCCTCGTGCGCAAGTGCGAGGATACGTTCATCTATTCCAAACAAGTTTTCTGTCATTATTATCTTCCTTTGATTTTTAATTATAGATCGGTTTATCTTATTTATTGCCTGATGTATTTTTTAGTTCATTCATACAATTTCGCAAGCCGATGATCCTGAACACTATCGCGATCACAGCGCAGCCTGCTATGATACCTATAAAATCGGTAAACAGCGGATCCTCTGTAAGCGATGCGAGCCACACGGCGAAGTTCACAAAAAGGTGCAGAAGTATCGCCAAAAGCAGCCAGCGCTTTTCATAGTGGATCTTCTTGAATATCAGAAGCGAAAGTGCTATCTGCACTCCAAAGGTCACGATGCTGCCGAGCGAGTCAACAATACTTAAAAACAGCGAGTGGTCTGCATAGGTTTGCAGCTGCCGTGTTATCGAGTCTGCCTTTTCAGCCGATTTGCCCGATATAAAGCTGTCAAGCCCTTTGCTGTTAAGGCGCTGTCCGTAGGAATAAAGCTGGAATTTCTGATATGCGCGGATAAAGCATTCAAGCCCTGCGTGACCGATGCCGTAGCAAACAGCTGCATTCGTGCTTTTAATATCGGTGACGGGATAT
>Ga0256404_1001463_pt1 | contig 56795 bp, 49 predicted proteins | sample RumenRJG_01DNA_FD_185990 | JGI IMG/M metagenome (GOLD analysis project Ga0256404, IMG submission 185990) | Bovine rumen microbial communities from Lethbridge, Alberta, Canada - RJG_01 | ecosystem: Host-associated > Mammals > Digestive system > Stomach > Rumen | place: Canada: Alberta | collected... | reverse complement strand
GCTGATATTATTTTCGTGGAGTCCCCGGAAAATGAGGCGGAGATGCGCCGTATCAACGAGGAACTGCCGGGTGTACTGACCCTCGCCAATATGGTGGAGGGAGGGCGTACCCCCATGTTCAAAAACGCAGAGCTGTCTGAATTTGGCTATAATCTGATCATCTATCCTACAGCTTCCGTCTATGTGACTACCAAAGCCATGGTTGATCTGTGGGAGGCGATGCGCCGGGATGATACAACCGCCACACTTCTGGATACCATGATTCCCTTTGAACAGTTTAATGAGATCGTCGGTCTGTCTGAGATCCGGGCAGTGGAAGCCAACTATGCCACCGGCCGCGTTGTAAAATAGTGCGATTTTCGTACTGTGCAGACATACCGCTGATGCGATGCGCTTTGGACGGGCGGCAGATGAAGATGGAGGACAAGCCTATGCCTGATATGAGAACAGAAATCAGGGAGAATCTTCCCCTGACGGTCGGCGAAATGATAAATATTGCCAAAAAGTATGATACCAGGGTTGTGGATGTGGTTTTAGCGGAGACGGAGCTTCGCACCGGCCTTTCCCGGGAAGATATCCTCACCGGGGTCATGAATGAATATGCCCACAACCTTGAGGCGGTGGACATCGGAGTGAAAAACGGAGAGAGCATTCTGCTGGGAACGGTGGCTTCGCAGCTGGCAGCGCAGGAAGCTCCCAGGTGCTTTGAAGATTCTTTTCTGGATGATGCTTTGCTCTACACCCTGGGCGCACAGGTGGGCAACCACTGTATCGGTTTGCGGCCCTGTGCCGGCACCGGTGATTCCTGTCCCTACTCCGGCTTTATCAAAGCTATGATGGTTCACGGCTATGATGACAGGACCGTTGCCGAAACAGCGGCTCTTATTCTAAAAATAGGCAGCCTGTTTCGTGTGGGAAAAGTGACCACCGGGTGCAACATGGAAGGATTTGGAGCAGGCGCAGCATGTATAGCCGCGGCTACGGTTTCCATTGGCGGAGGAACTCCGGAGCAGATGGAAAAAGCAATGGTACTGGCTATGTCCCCCACGATCGGAGTTCCCTGTACACCCCGTGTACTGGTTCCGGCGCTGTGTACAACTCATGTGGGCGGCGCCATCCTGATGGGTATGTATGCCGGGCGCTTGTGCATGAAGGTGGATATGACGGTGAACGTTCCCTTTGACGTTATGCTGGCCATGGCTGCCCAGATTCATGTAGAATCGGGCAAGGCTCTGGTACCGGTCGTTGTGGAATACATGGAACCTTTCTTTAAGCGCAAGAAGGAAGTGGAATCTCTGGTAAGTCCGGAAGTCAGGGACGCAGAGGCAAAGAAGATCCAGGAAACCCTGGAAAAGGCCAGACAGAAGAGCAAACAGCTGGCCCAAGGCACCGAAAGTATTCTGCACACCCTTGGCGATGCCGTCGTCGGAGGAAGCAGCCAGGCGGTCGGAAGTCCCACCAATGCCGCCCGCATCTGCCATGAACTGGCCAGAGGAAAAATCAGGAAAATCCGTATTGAGCTTTATCCTGAGCTTTTTGCACGGCGCTCCATCAATGTCCCCGGCATCCTCATGGGAGCCGTGTATGGTGCTTCTACTTCGGATTATGAGATGTATGGCAAGGCAGTACAGATGGTGAAGAACGATGGAATCGAAGTGGAAATAGTGGAAGGTAAAGAACATGCGATCCAGAAAATTACCCTCTTCACCGATCAGATGACCTGTACCGTCGACACTCTGAACCGGGGCGGCGGACGGCTGGTGCTGCGGGATGCAAGCCCCTCTCTGGAAGAGGCTGCGGCGGCAGCCAGACGGCTGGGGATTGTTTTAGTTTAAGGAAGTGAACGTACTATGCTGCATTTACAGTCTGTTTTACCCGGTCTGCGCCCGGGTATCGCCCTGGACATCGGAACCCGCTTTGGGGAATTCGCAGGTTCATTGTCTGAAGTTATGCCGGAAGGCTCCCGTATCATCGCGATTGACCGTGATCCGGACGTGATCGCAAAAGCACGGGAAAAAACGTCTGACAGGCGTATTGAATTTCAGGTTGGCGATGCCTGTCATCTGGATTTTACGGATGAGAGTGTCGAAGTGGCGGCGATCTCCAATACGCTGCACCATCTGGAGAATTACGGCGCAGTGCTGGATGAAATGCTTCGCGTTCTGACCCCGGGCGGCCTGCTGTTAGTCAATGAAATGTTCCAGGATGGGCAGAATGCTGCTCAGCAGACGCATGTGCTTCAGCACACGCTGGAGGCTGAGCTGGATATGATTTCCGGCGGATATCAGCGGCCAACCTGGAAGCGCGCCGAACTTATTTCAATTTTGGACCGTCTTCCGCTTTCGGATGTGAACATTGTCGAAATGTATGAAGAGCCGGAGATGGATCAGAAACTGGCGGCAAAAAATAAAAAGCTGACAGAACTGGTAGAGCAAAAAGCAGCTGGACATCCGCAGCTGAATGCTCTTCGTTCACAGGCAGAAGCAATTCAAAAGCGCTGTGCTCAGGTGGGAATACAGCGCTGCACGCAGCTGGTCTATTTCGGAAGAAAGTAAGCAGCAGGAAGATACAATAAAGGGTGATTCCGATAGCGAAATTGTCTGATGGACGTCCGGTCCGGAAGAAATCTGGCCTTTGATAACGAACGGACAGGTTCACGGGACGGTTTGAACAAACAGAACCGGTGGCACGGACTGCAGCAGGCAGTCCATTGCCATCGGTTCTGTTTTTCTCTGGCGCTGCAGCGGGCGTTTGCCGCTGCGCTTATCAGTATTAGCTATGCCCATCTTATCTGATTTATGGTATAGTAGAAAAGATGATTACATACAGGAGGGGGATGCCATGGGCTCTGAGGAGAAAGCTATTGTTTTCTGCCGCGGCGGCGGATGCACAGCCAAGCTGGGACCGCAGATTTTGAGCCGGGTTCTGGAAAAACTGCCGAAGGGAGTACCGGATCCGAACCTTTTGATCGGTTATGACAGCCATGATGATGCGGCTGTCTATAAGGTTACGGAGGAACTGGCGGTGGTGCAGACACTGGATTTTTTTCCTCCGATGGTGGAGGATCCGTACATATTCGGACAGATTGCGGCCGCCAACGCCATGAGTGATGTGTACGCGATGGGCGGTGATGTTAAGACGGCGCTGAATATCGTTTGCTTTCCGGAAAAGATGGATCTGAACATTCTCGGGAGAATCATGGAGGGCGGTGCACAGAAGGTTAAGGAGGCCGGCGCCGTGCTGGCCGGCGGCCATTCCATCATGGATGACAGCGTAAAATACGGACTGTCTGTCAACGGACTGGTAGATCCCAGGCATATGTTTGCCAACAATACCGCCAGACCGGGCGACAAACTGATCCTGACGAAAAAACTGGGGGTAGGGCTGGTATGCACGGCGGAACGCGCAGGTCTTGCGTCGGATAACGCGATGCAGCAGGCTGTCCGGTCCATGACCACGCTGAACCGGTCCGCTTCTATGGTTTGCCGGCGCCATGATGTGCACGCATGTACCGATGTGACCGGTTTCAGCTTTCTCGGTCATCTTCATGAGATGCTGGACGGAAGACTTTCTGCCATTGTCTATGCGGACTGTGTACCCCGTATCCGGGAAGCGCTCGATTATGCCGACGATTTTATGATAACGGCGGCAGGACAGCGGAACCGGAATTATGTGGGAAGCAACGTCCGCTTTGACAGCATTTCCTTTGCCATGCAGGAACTTTTGTTTGATCCGCAAACGTCCGGAGGACTCCTGATTGCCGCTGCGGCGGACGATGCCGACGCCATCTGGACGGAGCTGTACGCGGAGCATCTGCCGGCAAGGATCGTAGGAGAGGTAACCGAAAAAAATGATCCGGAAATCCTGGTCGTGCGGTGAAAAATCACCTGTGCTGCATCCGGGATGCATTCGGGAAGGGAAGACGGCTATGATTTACATGGATAATGCGGCGACTACATTTCCGAAACCGCCGGAGACGGAAGAAGCAATGCTGGAGGCCATTCATACGCTCGGAAATGCCGGGCGCGGAGCTCACAGCGCCTCCCTGTCTGCCTCAAGGCTGCTGTTCGAAACACGAGCGCAGCTGGCACAGCTGTTTCACGCGGAAGATCCGTCCTGTATTGCCTTCACTCAGAATACCACGCAGGGCTTAAATACAGCCATCGATGGCCTTTTTAAGCCGGGGGATCATGTCATTACGACTGCCTGTGAACATAATTCCGTTCTTCGTCCGCTGTATCGGATGCAGGCGAAGGGACTGGAAGTTACCATCCTGCCGGCGGACCGGAAGGGAAGAATTGATTATAATGAACTGGAAAAAGTCCTGCAGCCGAACACCAGGGCGGTGATCACAACCCACGCTTCCAATGTTACAGGGAATGTAACGGATCTGAAGAAAGTATCCGCTTTTACCCGGCGGCATAACCTTCTTTTCATTGTGGATGCGGCGCAGACGGCCGGTGTTCTGCCGATTGATGTGCAAAGAATGTATATCGATGTTCTGTGCTTCCCGGGTCACAAGGGGCTGTACGGCCCACAGGGAACCGGTGGCATTTATGTGAGAAGGGAACTCAGGGTCCGGCCGCTGATGGTCGGCGGAAGCGGAGTTCACAGCTTTGACCGGGAGCATCCCGGTGAAATGCCGACGGCGCTGGAAGCAGGAACCATGAACGGACACGGAATCGCCGGACTTTCCGGAGGTCTTGAATTCCTGAAAAAGACAGGGCTTGAAAATATCCGCTTGCACGAGGAGCATCTTGCCAGACGCTTTTATGAAAAGATCAGAAGAATACCCGGGGTAACCTTGTACGGCGATTTTTCTTCTTATGAAGATAAGAAGGAATGTAGGGACCGGGCGGAGAATCCGGGCAGAGTGGCTACGATAGCGCTGAACCTGGCGGACCTTTCTTCCGCCGAGGCGGCAGACCTTTTATCGGCAGATTATGGGATTGAGGTGCGCGCCGGCGCGCACTGCGCCCCGCTGATGCACGAAGCGCTCGGTACGAAAAAACGAGGGGCGGTCCGCTTCAGCTTTTCCTGGTTTACTACGGAAGAAGAAATTGATCTGGCGGCACAGGCCATCCAATCCATCGTAAGTGATGCCGGGTGAAGGTCTGAAGGGAACAGGATACAGGCGGACAAAATCCGTACAGACAACGATGAGAGCTAGAAAAGAATTTATGGTTATTACGTTTCATACAACGCACGATGCACTGGCGCTGGAGGAGCTGTGCCATACACGGCACCTCCCCGGCCGGCTTATCCCGGTTCCGGGGGAAATATCCGCCGGCTGCGGCCTTGCCTGGCGTATGCTGCCGGAAGAATATGAAACATATAAAGACAGCCTGACGGCAGCCGGCATCCCGTTTCAGGATGTACAGCCGGTCCGGATGTATGGATAAAGCATATAGATTGTATAATTTATATCTGCACCGAATGCAGAGGAAGGGGATCGAATGATTACAGTGGACGCACGGGGCGATGCATGCCCGATTCCGGTAGTGAAGACAAAAAATGCGGTGAAGGAACTGAAGGGAGCAGGCCAGGTGAGAACACTGGTCGACAATGAGATTGCCGTACAGAATCTGGCCAAGATGGCAGGACAAAAGGGCTGGGAAATTAAATCAGAAAAGAAGGATGAGAATACCTACGTTGTGGATATTACGGTATCGGAAGCCTCCGGCAATGAAACAGCGGGAGAAGAGAAGGATGCCTGTATTCCAGACAGAAGAAATGCCGGAACCGTCGTTGTGATTTCATCCGATCAGATGGGAAGCGGAAACGAGGAGCTCGGACGTGTTCTAATGAAGTCCTTCCTTTATGCGCTGACACAGCAGGATGAGCTGCCCCGGACTATTCTTTTTTATAATACCGGTGCAAAGCTTACCTGCGAGGGATCCGCCTCCCTGGAGGATATCCGGGACCTGGAGGCGCAGGGGGTTGAAATCCTAACCTGCGGAACCTGCCTTGATTTTCAGCATCTGAAGGAAAAGCTGGCAGCAGGCAGAATCAGCAATATGTATGAAATTGCAGAGAAGCAGCTTCAGGCCGGTCATGTTGTCCGTCCATGACAGACAGCGCAGCAAAAAATGTGAATATAAGGAGACAGTGTAAGGGGACCTGCAATGAAAAAGGATCATCTGATTATTGTCCGCGGAGGAGGGGATCTGGCGACAGGAACCATTTTCCGTCTTCATGCGGCAGGCTTTAAGGTTCTTGTGCTGGAAACGGAACATCCGGCAGCCATCCGCAGAACCGTATCCTTCTGCGAGGCTGTATACGAAGGAAAGGCGGCTGTGGAAGGCACGGAAGCAGTAAAAATAGAAGCGCTCTCCCGGATGGACACGGTGTTCGCTGAAGACAGAATTCCGGTACTCGTGGATCCGGAGGGGAAAGCGGTGGAGGCAGTAAAACCGGACGCCGTGGTCGATGCTATTCTTGCCAAGAAAAATATGGGAACTACACGCCGGATGGCACCGCTTACCATTGCACTGGGGCCGGGTTTTACGGCAGGGAAAGACGTGGATGCAGTGATTGAAACGATGCGCGGTCACAATCTGGGCCGGATCATCCGGGAAGGCTGTGCACTCCCGGATACCGGCGTCCCCGGCATGATTGCCGGTCATGCCGCAGACCGTGTCATCCATGCACCGGCGGACGGGATTTTTCACAACATCAGCCGGATTGGCAGCCTGACCGAAAAAGGCCGGGAAATTGCCTGGGTGGAGAGCGTGAACGGACACGTTCCGGTCAATGCTTCCCTGACCGGAATCCTGCGCGGATTGCTTAGAGAAGGTTATCCTGTCACCAGAGGTTTCAAGATAGCGGATATTGATCCCCGCCTGGAACAGGTGAAGAATTGTTATACCATCTCCGATAAGGCCAGATGCATTGCCGGCAGCGTGCTGGAGGTAATCTGCGCACAGCTTTGTGAATGAAAAAATGTGAACTGCCGTGTTCTTCTTTTAAAAGAGCACGGCAGTTTATTTTTTTAAGCAGAAAGTGTACAAAACATACAAATATTAACAATAATATTGGATATAATAGACAATAAAATAATAAATACAACTAAAATAATTGGAGAAATGGTTCAAATTGTAGTTGAATATTTCCCTCCGGTGCGTTATGATGAGGATAAAGAAAAAAATTAAGCATGCTTGAAAAAAATTTAGTTTTTATCTTACTATCAAATTACGGAGGATGTAGTAATGAACACGGTTAATACTGCCGAAGCGGCAGAAAACAATGTATTATATGAATTCAAGGGCAAGGCGCCCGCACTGAAGGAACTGATTCCGCTGAGCCTTCAGCATGTTCTGGCGGCTGTCGTCGGCGTTGTAACGCCGGCGATCATTGTCGCGAATACCTGCGGATATGAGGGCAGCGACCGGACGATGATGATCCAGGCGGCGCTGATCATGACCGCGATCGCCACCCTTCTTCAGCTGTTTCCGCTGTTCGGCAGGATCGGAGCCGGGCTTCCGGTCATCATGGGAACAAGTTTTGCCTATGTACCGTCACTTGAATCGATCGGCGGACAGTTTGGCTTCGGGGCTATTCTGGGCGCGCAGATCGTCGGCGGATGTGTTGCCATTTTGTTTGGAATCTTTGTGAAATGGATTCGCAAACTGTTCCCGGATGTCGTTACCGGCACGGTTATCTTTACCATCGGTCTTTCTCTGTATCCGACCGCGATCCGGTATATGGCCGGCGGGGCCGGAAGTGATAACTTCGGAGGTGCAAGGAACTGGCTGGTTGCTGTTGTAACCTTTGTAACCGTATTCATTCTGAATAACTACACCAGAGGGATCTGGAAACAGGGCTCTCTTTTCTTTGGCATGGTCCTTGGCTACGTGGTGGCAGCCTGCATGGGAATGGTTGATTATTCCGGCATCCGGTCTACCACTGCAATTGTGTCGGTGCCACAGGTCGGACACTTCCCGATACAGTTTGTTCCGGCCGCATGCGTTTCTCTGGGGGTTGTCTATGTTGTTAACTCGGTGCAGACCATCGGTGACCTGACCGCCACCACGATGGGCGGCATGGACCGCAAACCCACGGACCGGGAACTTTCCGGAGGTATTATTGCCCAGGGGTTTACGAGTATCCTGGGTGCCTTCATCGGCGGTCTTCCGACCGCTTCCTACAGCCAGAACGTAGGTATCGTTACTTTGAACAGGGTTGTGAACCGTGTGGTATTCAGCGTGGCCGGCGTTATTCTTCTGATTGCCGGGTTTGTTCCGAAGCTTTCGGCCGCTCTGACCACCATTCCGCAGTCCGTTATCGGCGGGGCTACCATCTCCGTATTTGCCGTGATCGCCATGACCGGTATCCGCACCTTCACCAGCGGCGGATTTGACACGGCAAATCTACGATTGTCGGACTTTCCGTAGCTCTGGGCGTCGGCATTACACAGGTGGCCGACTCTCTGGCAGGACCGGGAATGCCGGCATGGGTGGATACGGTATTCGGCTCTTCGTCCGTAGTTGTGACGGCCATCATGGCCATTGTCCTGAATCTGATTCTTCCGAAAACGGATGAGCGCAAGAGTGCAGCGGAAAAACGATAAGACAGAACCTGATTCGAATTTATGCGCCGTGTGCAGAACAGGCGCATAGCATAGGAACTGATGGGGATTTTGTTGTTCATGAAGAGGAGGAATGAACGATGCTGCTTGTTGGAAACGGACAGGTGATTACGAGAAATCCTGAACAGCCGTATCTGAAGGACGGCGCCGTGCTCATTGACGGAGAAGAAATCAGGAAAGTCGGACCATTTGAGGAACTGAAAAAAGAGTATCCGGATGCAGAATTTGTGGATGCCCGGGGCGGAATTATTATGCCGGGCCTGATCAACGCCCATACCCATATTTATTCGGGACTTGCCCGCGGTCTTTCCATCGCGGGAAACAACCCGACGAATTTTCTGGAAATCCTTGACGGAACCTGGTGGGCTATTGACCGCCGCCTGACACTGGAGGGGACCCGGGCCTGCGCGTATGCCACTATTCTGGACTGTATCCGCGACGGTGTGACAACGATTTTTGACCATCATGCCAGCTTCTGTGAGATTCCGGGATCCTTGTTCGCCATTAAGGACGTGTGCAAAGAGATGGGGATGAGAGCCTGCCTTTGCTACGAAGTTTCCGAGCGTGACGGGGAGGAAAAATGTGCACAGAGTATTCAGGAAAATGCTGATTTTGCCAGATGGGCGGCAAAAGAGGACGACGATATGATCAAGGCCATGTTCGGCGGCCATGCGCTGTTCACTATCTCCGACAAAACCTTCGAAAAGATGGTGAAGGCAAACGACGGACTGACCGGATTTCATATTCACGTCTGTGAAGGCATGAACGATGTGTACGACAGTCTGCGCAATTATGGATGCCGCCCGGTTGAGCGTCTGCTCTACAATGGTCTTCTGGGCGAAAGGACGCTGCTGGGACACTGTATTCATGTGAGCCCGGCGGAGATGGACATCATTAAGGAAACCGGCACGATGGCAGTAAACAATCCGGAATCCAACATGGGCAACGCGGTTGGGTGTGCTCCGGTTCTGCAGATGATGAAGAAAGGAATCACCGTCGGCATGGGCACCGATGCCTACACGCACGATATGCTTGAAAGCCTGAAGGTATTTTTGATCATCCAGCGGCACAACGCGGCGATGCCGAATGTTGCCTGGGGTGAGGATGTGCAGATGCTCTTTGAGAACAATCCGAAGATCGCGGCGAAGTACTTTAAGAAACCGCTGGGCGTTCTGAAAAAAGGCGCCGCAGCCGACGTCATCGTCATGGATTACAAGCCGTTTACTCCATTCTCCGATGAAAATGTGGACGGACACATGATTTTCGGAATGGAAGGGAAAAACTGCCGCACCACCATCATCAACGGAAAGGTGCTTTACAGGGACCGCGCATTCGTGGGCATCGATGAAGAAAAACTGAACGCCTTCTGCCTGGAGCAGAGCAGGAAACTGTGGGGAGAACTGAATCACAGACAGTACTGAACCTGAAGGACAATATGGTAAAGGAGAAAAAATATGAGTGATATTATGCGTCCAATGCCTTTCGGGCAGCTATTAAAATGGATGCTCGAAGAATACAGCCAGACCGGAAGAATTTTCGGGGAAGACAAGATTGTAAAATGTACGCAGGGACAGGCACTGCCGATTTTCAGAGAAAAAATTGAGACTCCCTTCGGACCGGCGGCGGGGCCGAACTCACAGCTGACACAGAATATCGTGGCTTCCTATGTGTGCGGAGCCCGGTTCTTCGAGCTGAAGACGGTTCAGAAGATGGACGGACGGGAACTGGCCGCCTGTGTGGCGAAGCCCTGCATCGCATCCGGCGATGAGTGCTATAACTGTGAATGGTCCACCGAGCTGACAGTCGAACAGGCCTTTGAGGAGTACGTCAAAGCCTGGTTTCTTTGCCACATCGCGGCCAGGGAATACGGCCTCGGCGATCCGGAGGGCTTTGTGTTCAACATGTCCGTCGGCTATGACCTGGACGGCATTCAGACGAAAAAGGTCGACGACTACATTGAACATATGAAGGATGCCTCCGGCACCGATGTGTTCAGAAATGCAGTGGAAGTTACGCTTCAGTTTATCCGGGATGGCCGCTTTAAGAACGTCGATGAGGCGTTTGTACAATCCATTCCTGCCCGGATTTCCGATTCTATTACCGAGTCAACGCTGCACGGATGTCCTCCGCAGGAAATTGAGAGAATTGCCAACTATCTGCTCACGGAAAAACATCTGAATACATTTGTAAAATGCAACCCGACGCTGCTGGGCTATGATTTTGCACGCCGGACACTCGATGAACTCGGCTTTGACTATATTGCGTTCGATGATCATCATTTCAAGGAAGACCTGCAGTGGGAAGATGCGGTTCCGATGTTTGAACGCCTTCAGAAGCTGGCCGATGAGAAGGGACTTGAATTTGGCCTGAAACTGACCAATACCTTCCCGGTGGATGTGAAGGCCGGAGAGCTTCCTTCCCAGGAAATGTATATGTCCGGACGAAGCCTCTATCCGCTGACGATCGAGCTGGCAAGGCGAATCAGCCGGCAGTTCAGTGGGAAATTAAGAATAAGCTTTTCCGGAGGTGCGGATTACTTCAATATCCGTTCGATTTACGACGCAGGAATCTGGCCGGTCACGATGGCTACCAACCTGCTCAAGCCGGGCGGATACGGCCGTATGGCACAGCTGGCGGCGCTGTTTAATCCTGTCGGGAATGAAAGATTCCGGGGCATCGATGTTGATAAGGTTACGGCTCTGGCATCTGATTCCAGAAAGAGCGTCCGGAACCGGAAGCCTGTCAAGCCGCTTCCGGAACGAAAGAACGGCGAGGAGCTTCCGATGCTGAACTGCTTCACGGCTCCGTGCCGTTCCGGCTGTCCGATCAGTCAGGATATTCCTGCCTATCTTCGTGCGATGGAGGAAGGCCGCAGTGAAGATGCTTTCCGGATTATTATCGAGAAAAATGCGCTTCCGTTCACGACCGGCACCATCTGTCCGCATACCTGCGCTGACCGCTGCATGCGTAATTACTATGAAAGTTCGGTTCATATCCGCGATGTTAAACTTCAGGCTGCCGAAGCTGCCTTCGACAAGGTGCTTCCGACACTGAAAAAGACAGCCGTGTCCGCCGAAAACGCGGCAAAGAAGGTTGCTGTTATCGGAGGAGGACCGGCAGGACTTTCGGCAGCGTTTTTCCTCAGCCGTGCCGGCGTGAAGGTAACCATATTTGAGAAAAAGGAATCCCTCGGCGGTGTACCGCGTTATGCTATCCCGGAATTCCGTCTCAGCCTTGCATCACTGTTTCGGGATGCGCGCCTGTGCACGGCTTACGGTGCACAGATTGTCACCGGACGTGAAATCAAATCAGTGGAGGAGCTGAAGAAGGAAGGATTTACCGACATTATATCCGCCATCGGTGCATGGGCGCCCGGACGAAAGGCGCTGAAATACGGGGAAGCTCTGGACGCGCTTGACTTTCTGACGGAAGTAAAGGCCGATCCGGATTCTGTAAACCCTGGGAAGAATGTCGTCATTATCGGCGGCGGCAATACGGCCATGGACGTAGCCAGAGCAGCAAAGAGGCTGAACGGCGTTGAAAAGGTAAGTCTGGTTTACAGGCGGACACGCCGCTACATGCCGGCGGACGAGGAAGAACTTCAGATGGCACTGGATGACGGTGTCGAATTTGCAGAGCTTCTGGCGCCGGTCGGACTTGAGAACGGATTGCTGAAATGCGAAATCTGTGTTCTCGGTGAGCCGGATGCTTCCGGCAGACGTTCTCCGGCCGGAACCGGACAGTTCAGGGAGATCCCGGCGGATACCGTCATTACTGCGGTCGGCGAGAGAATAGATACGGATCTTTACACAAACAGCGGCGCACAGCTGGATTCGAAGGGACGCCCGGTTGTGAATGAAAATCTGATGACGACCGTGCCGCATTTCTACGCAGCCGGCGACGGAAGACGCGGCCCGGCGACCGTAGTGAAGGCCATTGCGGATGCACAGATCGCAGCCAACGCTATTGCCGGAATTGGCTTTGGAAAATACTTCATGGAAAGCATAGCGAAGGACGGCGGCAAGTACCGCGAACGCAAGGGTGTCCTGACGCAGGAGGAGAACCGGAAGCCGGATGACCGCTGCCTGGGCTGCCCGACGGTCTGCGAAGTATGTGCGGATGTTTGTCCGAACCGGGCGAACGTGGTTGTGAAGGTTCCGGGCATGAGCATGCCGCAGATCCTTCATGTGGACGGTATGTGCAACGAATGCGGCAACTGCGCGGTATTCTGCCCGTACAGCGGACGGCCGTACCGTGATAAATTCACTTTGTTCTGGAGCGAAGAAGATTTCCGGAATTCGGAGAACTCCGGCTTTATGCTGACGGACGGCGGCGTCTGTGTCCGTGTGGACGGAAAGGTGACAACATTTGATCCGGCGCAGCCGCATGCGGATGTTGCAGAGAACGTGCGGGCGTTTGTAAATGCTGTAATTAAAGATTATTCATGGCTGCTTCAGAACTGACAGATCAAATAAAAACTTGGTGATCAATCGGGCTCCGCATCTTACGATGGATACGGAGCCCTGGCCGGAACTATCCATTTCATAACAGGGATTGAAAAATCCGGAAAAGAGGAATGAATTGACCAGGATAAGAAAGATGAAAGCGGTGGTCTGCTGCACCGGTGAGAGCAGGATTCGTCCGGACCGGGCGGAGCTTGCGAATGTCCTGAAGAAGGATCAGAATTCTGCGGCATCTGCGTGCGAAAAACTTCTTGCTGCCTTCCCGGAAGGTATCCGTGCGTGCGCGTACGGCTGTCTCGGCGGAGGAAGCTGTGAACAGGTATGCCGCTGCCATGCGATTCATATTTCGGAAAACGGCACCGCCAGAGTGGACGAAGAAAAATGTGCCGGCTGCGGACGCTGCGTAAAAGCCTGTCCGCAGCATCTGATCCGCCTGTTTCCTTCGGAGGATTCCATCCGGGTACTTTGCTCCGGCAGGGATCCGGGAAAAACAGCCCGCACGGTATGCGGGGCATCCTGTATCGGATGCGGTATATGTGAGAAAAACTGTCCGGCAGGAGCGATCCACGTGGTGGATAACTGCGCGCAGATCGACACAAGCCGGTGTATTTCCTGCGGAATGTGTGCAGTGAAATGTCCCCGCGGCGTCATCCATGACCGCGATGGAATATTTACGGCAGAGTGAGGAGGAAAATATGGAATATACATTTACGGTAAATGGTATTCAGAGAAGAACCGGTGAAAACAAACCCCTCCTTCGCTATCTGCGGGATGATCTGCATCTTTATTCCGCGAAGGACGGCTGCTCGGAGGGAGCCTGCGGAACCTGCACCGTCCTTGTGAATGGCAGGGCTGTCAAGGCCTGCGTCCTGACGACCGCGCTGGCGGCAGGAAAAAACATAATTACGGTAGAAGGCCTGAGCCTTCGCGAGAAGGAAGCGTTCGTCTATGCCTTCGGTTCCCGCGGAGCTGTGCAGTGCGGTTTCTGCATCCCCGGCATGGTCATGGCCGGAAAGGCCCTGATCGACCGGAACCCGGACCCGACGGAGGAAGAGGTAAAAACGGCGATCCGCGGCAATGTATGCCGGTGCACCGGTTACAAGAAGATTATTGAAGGGATCATGGCAGCCGCAGCGGTGCTGCGCGGTGATGAACAAATCACGGACCTGGAAGAAGGAAAGGATTACCGTGTCGGCTCGAAGGCGTTCCGTGTGGACGTACGCCGGAAGGTTCTGGGCTACGGAAAATATCCGGATGATATCGGGCCGGAGTATTTTGTGGGCGAGGGCAGCGCCAGGGCTGAAGCGATCGAAAAGGAACTCCGGGAAAAGAGCGGGCGGGACATCCGGCTTCATGTGTGGAACAACGTACCAAATCCGGACGATATCGGATGCAACGCACACATGGTTGTGCCGGCGGATATGCCTCCCATGGCGTATGCGTCCGCTGTCCGTTCCGAATATCCGCGGGCACGCGTTCTGAAAATAGATACGTCGCGGGCACAGGCGCTTCCGGGTGTGATCGGGGTGCTGACAAAGAAGGATGTACCGGTAAAGAAAGTCGGTCATATACAGCAGGACTGGGATGTCATGATCGGCGAAGGGGAGATCACTCACTTCGTCGGCGATGCCCTCTGCCTTATTACAGCAGAGTCCCCCTATATACTGCAGCAGGCCAGGAAAATGGTGAAGGTGGAATATGAGGTCCTGGAACCGGTTCGCGGTATTGAGGAAGCGCGGGCTGAAAACGCGCCGAAGGTTCATGAGAGCGGAAATATCTGCCAGTCACGCCATGTCGTCCGCGGCAATGCCAGGGAGGCACTGAAAAATTCCGCCTACACGGCGACGGGTACATTCCGCACTCCGTTTACCGAGCACGCGTTCCTGGAACCGGAGGCAGCGGTGTCACTGCCTTATAAAAACGGTGTGAAAGTGCTGTCCTCCGATCAGGGAGCTTTCGACAGCCGCAGGGAAATCCTGCATATGTTCGGCTGGGATAAGGAACCGGACCGTGTCGTCGTGGAAAATCAGCTGGTCGGCGGAGGCTTCGGCGGAAAAGAAGATGTATCCGTGCAGCATCTGAGCGCACTGGCGGCATATAAATACGGCCGGCCCGTGAAGATGGTACTCACCCGCCAGGAATCTATTAATTTCCATCCGAAGCGCCATGCGATGCTGGGAACCTTCACGCTCGGATGTGACAGGGACGGACATTTCACAGGACTTGACTGTGAAATCAATTTTGATACCGGGGCTTACGCCTCCTTGTGCGGACCGGTGCTCGAACGGGCCTGCACGCATTCGGTCGGACCATACAATTATCAGAACACCGATATCCGGGGATACGGATACTATACCAATAATCCGCCGGCAGGCGCCTTCCGCGGTTTCGGCGTATGCCAGAGTGAGTTTGCGCTTGAATCACTGATCAATGAACTGGCTGAAAAGACAGGGCTGAGCCCCTGGGAGATCCGCTACCGGAACGCCGTCAGGCCGGGCCAGGTGCTGCCGAACGGTCAGATCGCCGACGTTTCGACGGCTGTCCGGGAATGTCTGGAGGCGGTAAAGCCGTACTTCGATGCCAATGAAGGTCATGCGGGTGTTTCCTGCGCTATGAAGAACGCAGGTGTCGGTGTGGGACTTCCGGATGCCGGCCGTGCGAGGCTGAAGATCGAAAACGGAACGGTTGTCATTTACAGTGCGGCTTCCGATATAGGACAGGGATGCCTGACGGTATTCTGCCAGGATGTGGCGGAAGCGACAGGACTTACGCTTTCGCGAATTCTCAATGGAATTGCCAACACGGAGAATTCTCCGGATTCGGGAACCACCTCCGGGTCGAGACAGACGCTGCTGACCGGAGAAGCTGTCCGCGGGGCTGCGTTTTTGCTGCGTGACGCGATGCTTGCCGAGGAAATTGCGGAAAGACACAATGCCGAATCAGAGGACAAAATAAGCTTTGTGGATGTACTGAAAAAATCAGATGCCTATCTGCATCCGCGCCGTGCCGGCAACAGGACGGCGGAATACGGCGTTGGCGTTCAGAATGCGCCGGAATATGATTCGTACGGCTTCGTCAGCCCGGCACTTCAGATCCGGGAGGACGGACTGATCTGGGATTCGGGAACCGGATTGAATCAGGGACGGTACGGATTGCGCGGCACGCAGACGGAAATATTCGGAGCACCGGTGAAGGATCCGGAAAAAATTATTGAAAAGCTGGAAGGCAGCGAGTTCTACTATGAATATTTCGAGCCGACGGACAAACTCGGTGCCAGCCGCCCGAATCCGAAGAGCCATATTGCCTACGCTTATGCGGCGAATGTTGCCGTTCTTGACGGCGAAGGAAGGGTAACGGATATCTATGCCGCCTACGATGCTGGCAAGGTTGTCAATCCGCTGTCGATCCAGGGGCAGATTGAGGGCGGCGTGCTGATGAGTATGGGATACGCGCTGACGGAGGATTTTCCGCTGAAGGACTGCGTTCCGCAGGCAAAATTCGGTACGCTGGGATTGCTGCGGGCCCCGCAGATTCCCTCGATTCATGCTATGTACGTGGAAAAGCAGGAACTTCTCGGGGTTTCCTACGGAGCCAAGGGAGTGGGGGAGATTACCACCATACCGGCAGCTCCGGCGATTGCCGGCGCTTACTATGCGTTCGACGGGAAAATGAGATACGTTCTTCCGCTGGAAGATACCTGGTACAGCAAAAAAAAATGACGATAAAAGGGGCTGCTGACCTTTCCGCGTGTTAAGGAAACGGCAGCAGCCCGTATTTTTCAGTATGCAGTTGAATTGTTCGTTTTCAGAAGTTCAGCCTTCACTTTTTTCTTCAGCTTCTTCCTGCTTCTTGATTTCTTCAAGATAGTTGTAGAGAGTGTACTTGGAAAAATCAAAGACTTCGCAGATACGGGTGCCTGATTTGGTAATCAGAAGGGCACCGCTGTCATTCAGGAAACGAACCGCCCTGAGCTTGTCATCCTTTGTCATCAGAGCTGCCGGTTTTCCGACAAGCCGGATGGACTGCTGAATCAGATCCTCCAGCAGATCGGACACATTGCGGGTGATCGGTTCCGGTTCCTCGGTTCCCGGATCTGTCTGGGTAATCCGGTTGATATCCTGCTGCAGAGAAATAAGCAGCGTAATATCATAATTGATGGAGAAAATGCCGGTGATTTTGCCGGCAGCATTGCGGATGTAGATCGTGCTGGAACGGAGGATCTTTCCGTTGCTGGTCCGGGTCAGATAGGCAAGCTTATCTTCCAGACAGTGGGGATCTTCCCGCATGGCTTCCAGAACAATGTGCGAGGGGCCGTCGCCGACGCTCCGGCCGCTGACATCCCCGTTTTCGATGACAACGATCGAATGTTCCGGATCCCTGCTTTCAAGATCATGGATGGCTACCTCGCAGTGAGGACCGAACTGGGCGGCGATACCGCGGGCAAGACGTTTGCAGAATTCAATTTCATTTTCAGTCATTTTTTGCTCCAGTGAAAAAAGTAATGGTATACTTATGAACAAAGCTAAAATATAGTTAGCCGGCTTCTTTATTTTCAGTTTGCAGCATAATCATAAATGAGTGGCAAAAGGTACTTTTGACACGCATATCATTATATCAGCAAACACCGGTAAAAACAATTCACACATCAATCCTATTTTCGGAGGTAACAGCAATGGAATTACAGTACTGCATCAATCATATGCCTGAAAGCAGCGATAAAAATCTCCCGATCATGTCGGTTGAACAGGTACAAAAGGCTCGGACGTTCCACCGGAGCTTTCCGCAGTATTCGGAGACACCGCTTGCAGATCTTAAGAATATGTCCGCTTATCTCGGCCTGGGTGAGGTAAAGGTGAAAGACGAATCTTACCGTTTCGGACTGAATGCCTTCAAGGTTCTGGGCGGCTCCTATGCCATGGGAAAATACATTGCGCAGCAGACCGGCCGTGATATTTCCGAACTTCCGTATGATGTTCTTACCAGCGACAAGCTCCGCCGGGAGTTCGGGCAGGCAACCTTCTTTTCGGCAACCGATGGAAATCACGGGCGCGGCGTTGCCTGGGCGGCGAAACGGCTGGGACAGAAGGCAGTGATCCGCATGCCGAAGGGAACAACACAGCGAAGGCTGGACAATATCCGGGCGGAAGGCGCCGAGGTTACCATCGAGGAGCTTAACTATGACGACTGTGTACGTATGGCAGCTGCCGAGGCGGCGAAGACAGAGCACGGAGTCATTGTACAGGATACAGCCTGGGAAGGTTATGAGGATATTCCTTCCTGGATTATGCAGGGCTACGGCACCATGGCGAGCGAGGCGGATGAAGAGTTCGGCGGACGTCCCACCCACATCTTCGTACAGGCCGGCGTCGGCTCACTGGCCGGTGCCGTGACCGGATATTTTGTAAACCGCTATAAGGAGAACCCTCCGATTATTACCGTGGTTGAAACCAGCGATGCTGCCTGTCTGTACAAGGGCGCCGTTGCCGGTGACGGAAAGGTTCGCAAGGTCGGCGGCGACATGCTGTCCATCATGGCAGGATTAAACTGCGGTGAACCGAACATTACCTCCTGGGATATTCTGAGAAATCACGTGACCTGCTTTATCTCGGCGGAAGATTCCGTAGCGCGCCGCGGTATGCGCATGCTCGGATGCCCTGTCAAAGGAGACGCGCAGGTGGTTTCCGGCGAATCGGGGGCTGCCTCCTTCGGAGCTCTGGCAACCATCATGCTGCAGGAAGATTTCAGGCAGCTTCGGAACCAGCTCGGACTAAATGAAAATTCAAAGGTACTTTGCTTCTCAACAGAGGGAGATACCGATCCGGAACGCTATAAGAGAATCGTATGGGAAGGACAGGACAGATAACGATTGAAAACGTTGGTGAAAAACGGAAAAATTGTCTCCGATTCGGCAATATTCTGCGGCGACATCCTGATTGAAAATGGTACGGTGGCTGCCGTCGGGACCGATCTTTTCAGGAGGATGAACCTTTCGGAGAGTGCCTTTGATCAGGTGATTGACGCGGCCGGGCGCTATGTGCTGCCGGGCGCGGTTGATGTTCACACACATATGGACCTGGATGTCGGATTTGCACGCGCCGTTGACGACTTTTATGACGGAACCGTGGCGGCGGCCTGCGGCGGGACAACGACGATTGTTGACCACATGGCTTTCGGCCCGAAGAACTGCAGCCTGTGGCATCAGGTCGAAGAGTATCACCGCCTTGCCGACGGCAAAGCCGTGATTGACTATGGGTTTCATGGGGTATTTCAGCACGTGCATGAGGAAACGCTTCAGGAAATGAGGGATATTGCGGACCGGGAAGGAATTACCAGCTTCAAGGTATATCTGACGTACGATTACCGGCTGGAGGATGAGGACCTTTTCAGAGTACTGCGCGCGGCCGCCGAAGACGGCATTGTAACAGCCGCCCATTGCGAGAACCACGGCGTGATTCAGTATCTCAGAAAATACTATGTACAGAACGGATGTACGCAGCCGAAATATCATCCCCTCAGCCGCCCGGCGCTGGCAGAAGCGGAAACGGTTGATCGTTTCCTGAAACTAGCCCGGATGGCAGGAGAGGCCCCGGTTTACATTGTTCATCTTTCCACCGGAGAAGGACTCGCCGAGGTAAGAAAAGCGCGGGAATCCCATCAGAAAGGTGTTGGCGTGGAGACATGTACGCAGTATCTGACGCTAACCGATGCAATGTACGATGATCCGCAGGAAGGTCTTAAGGCCATCATGTCCCCGCCGCTGCGGAAAAAGGAAGATAACGAGGCACTGTGGCAGGGTGTGGCCGACGGTTCCATCGATGTGGTTGCGACGGATCACTGTCCGTTCCATTTCCATGCCGGCAGAGCAGAAAAGCAGTACGGTGCCGCTGATTTCACCCGGTGCCCGAACGGAGCTCCCGGTGTTCAGGAACGGCTGAATGTCATGTTCTCGGAAGGATACATGAAAGGCCGGATTACACTGCCAGAGCTCGTAAAGCTTTGCTGCGCGAATCCGAGCCGTCTGTATGGACTGTACCCGAAAAAAGGCTGCCTTATTCCGGGCTCGGATGCGGATCTTGTGATTATCGATCCGGCAAAGGAGCATGTCTTTACGGCGGCGGACATTAAAGGTGCCTCCGATTACACCTGCTATGAGGGAATGAAGCTGCAGGGCGATATTGATCTTGTCATGCAGCGCGGAAAGGTGATTGTAAAAGATCATCAATTTCTTGGAAAACGAGGAGACGGACGATACCTGAAACGAGAGAAGAGTATTCTGGCGCAGTAAAGCCGCGCGGGACAGCCAGGGGACGGAGGCCGGGGCAGTAAGCTAAATAATATTTAGCATACCTAAAATAAAGTATTGACTTGTGCTTAAGGGGCGTTATAATGGTATCAGACAGGGAAAACCCGGACAGGGTTTCTGCAGATGAAACTATAATAGAAGTTGCATATTCCATGCAGAAAGGGGCAGTTATTATGGATTTTGAAGCTATCAGGGCCGCAGCGAAAAAATATGAACCGGATATGGTTCGCTTCCTTCGCGACATGATCGCCATTCCCAGTGAAAGCTGTGAGGAAGAGGGCGTTATCCGCCGCATTGAAAAAGAAATGAAGGATGTAGGTTTTGACGAAGTTTATGTCGATCCGGAAGGCAACTGCCTTGGATTCATGGGTCACGGAAGCCGGATCTACGCGTTCGACGGGCACATCGATACGGTTGGCATCGGAAACATCGACAACTGGAAATTCGATCCGTACAAGGGCTATGAGAACGATACCGAGATCGGCGGCCGCGGGGGCTCCGATCAGGAAGGCGGTATTGCGGCAGCTGTATACGGCGCCAGAATCATGAAGGACCTGAATCTTATTCCGGAAGACGTAAAAATTCTCGTGACGGCTACCGTTCAGGAAGAAGACTGCGATGGTCTTTGCTGGCAGTACATTCATAAGGAAGACAAGATTACACCGGAGTTCGTCATTTCCACCGAGCCGACCGACGGCGGTATTTACCGCGGCCACAGAGGCCGTATGGAAATTCGCGTTGACATGCACGGAGTTTCCTGCCACGGTTCTGCGCCGGAGCGCGGCGACAATGCCATTATTAAAATGGCGGAGGTGATTGAGAATATTCGTGACCTGAATGAAAATGATGATGCTGATGACAGGGAAATCAAGGGCCTGGTTAAGATGCTTAATCCGAAGTACAATCCGGACCATTATGAAGATGCCCGCTTCCTTGGAAGAGGAACCTGCACCATCTCCCAGATTTACTTCACCAGCCCCAGCCGCTGCGCAGTCGCAGACGGATGCTCCATCTCCATCGATCGCCGGATGACCGCAGGAGAAACCTATGAATCCTGCCTGGAAGAGGTGCGTAATCTTCCGGCATGCAAAAAGTATGCGAAGGACGTAACCGTTTCCATGTATATGTATGACCGTCCGGCATGGACCGGTCTGAAGTACGAGACGGAGTGCTACTTCCCGACCTGGATCAACAGGGAAAATGCACCGCACGTACAGGCACTGGCGGATGCGTATCACGCTTTGTTCGGAGAGAAGAGAATCGGAGCTGCGCAGGCCATGGACAAGCGTGAAGGCCGGCCGCTCATTGATAAATGGACCTTCTCCACGAACTGCGTATCCATTCAGGGACGTTTCGGCATCCCCTGCGCAGGCTTCGGGCCGGGCGCAGAGTCTCAGGCTCATGCACCGAACGAAATTACCTATAAGCAGGATCTTGTCACCTGCGCGGCTGTTTACGCGGCTGTTCCGCAGCTGTACAAGGGTACCGGAAAAGAAGATGTTACGGAGTTTCGCGCACCGGGAACGGACAGGCAGTAACAGGCAGGAAACAGAGACGCTGGAACATGGGGGACGTCAGCGGAAATGCGCTGATTCCCCCGGCTGATATTTTGATAAAACAGGAGATAAAAAATGTCTAAAACAGTCGAATTAGCTGAAAAGCTTTCAAAACTTGATTACAGCCATATGTACAACAGTGATTTTTACTGGACATGGGACAAAACCGATGATGAGCTTGCTTCCGTATTTGCCGTAGCCGACGCTCTTCGCGACCTTCGGGAGCGCAACAAATCAACAAAGATCTTTGACTCCGGACTCGGAATTTCCATCTTCCGCGATAACTCCACCAGAACCCGCTTCTCCTTTGCCAGCGCCTGCAATCTGCTGGGACTGGAGGTTCAGGACCTGGATGAAAAGAAGTCCCAGATTGCTCACGGAGAGACCGTTCGTGAAACAGCCAACATGGTAAGCTTCATGGCGGATGTCATCGGTATCCGCGATGATATGTTCATCGGCGAAGGCCACAAGTATCAGAAGACCTTCATGGATGCTGTTACCAAAGGACATAACGACGGAATCCTGGAGCAGAAACCCACCCTGGTCAATCTGCAGTGCGATGTGGACCATCCGACGCAGTGCATGGCGGATATGGCTTCCATTATCCATTATTTCGGCGGCGTTGAAAACCTCCGGGGCAAAAAGGTTGCTATGACCTGGGCCTACAGCCCCAGCTACGGAAAACCGCTGTCCGTTCCGCAGGGCGTGATCGGACTGTTCACCCGTTTCGGCATGGATGTTGTTCTGGCGCATCCGGAAGGATACGATGTCATGAGCGATGTGGAAGACATTGCAGGAAAGAATGCGGCGGCATCCTGCGGTTCCTTCGCGAAGGTTAACAGCATGGAGGAAGCGTTCGAGAACGCGGATATTGTCTATCCGAAGAGCTGGGCACCCTTCGCAGCCATGGAAAAAAGAACCAGACTGTATCAGGCGGGAGACAAAGACGGAATCGACGCTCTGGAGAAGGAACTGCTGGCGAACAACGCAAAATACAAGAACTGGAGCTGCACAGAAGAAATGATGGCCCGCACCAGAGGCGGAAAGGCTCTTTACATGCACTGCCTGCCGGCGGACATTACCGGACTTTCCTGCCGTGAAGGTGAGGTTGACAATTCCGTATTCGACCGCTACATTGATCTGCTGTACAAGGAAGCATCCTTCAAACCGTATATTATTGCGGCCATGATCTTCCTTGCCAAGGTTAAGGATCCGGCAGCTGCGCTCCGGACACTGGATGCATCCGCAGGTCCCAGAATCGCATTCTGATCGGGCGGACGTTCCAAACAAAGGGAAAAGACAGAATGACAGGGCTGACGCCGGAATACCGCATTGATTCGTATTTCGCACGGCAGCCTTTTGATATTGAGGGGTTATCTGAAATGGAAATGAAAAAGATCGTAGTAGCGCTCGGCGGGAATGCGCTGGGTAAAAACCTTCATGAACAGTTTATCGATGTACAGCATACTTCCAGGGCAATCGCTGATCTGATCGGGGAAGGATATCAGGTTGTAATCGCCCACGGAAATGGTCCTCAGGTCGGCATGATTCAGGAGGCCATGACACAGCTTCACCGCAGCGATCCTGAAAAGTACGACACGGTTCCGCTTTCCGTCTGCACGGCCATGAGCCAGGGGTATATCGGATATGACCTGCAGAACCTGCTTCGGGAGGAGCTTTATGACCGCGGAATCTATAAGGACGTGACCAGTGTGCTGACACAGGTTGAGGTAGACCCGGAGGATCCTGCCTTTAAGAATCCGACCAAACCCATCGGCTCTTTTCTGACGAAGGAGGAGGCGGATGAGCTGGTGCGTACACGCAATTACACCGTCATCGAGGATGCCGGAAGAGGGTATCGCCGTGTTGTGGCCAGTCCGAAGCCGAAAAAGATTGTAGAGATTAAGACCATCCAGGATCTGGTTAATTCCGGGCATGTGGTTGTTGCTGCCGGCGGCGGCGGAATCCCGGTCTTTCGCACGGAAGGATTTCACCTGAAAGGCGCGGCTGCCGTCATCGACAAGGATTTCACGTCCGAGCTTCTGGCGGAGGAACTGGACGCCGATGTATTCATTATCCTGACGGCGGTAGAAAAGGTAGCTGTCAATTTCGGAAAGCCGGATCAGAAGTGGCTTGATGAACTGACTCCGGAGGAAGCAGAGAAATATATCGCACAAGATCAGTTTGCGAAAGGCTCTATGCTGCCAAAGGTGCAGGCGGCTGTCAAATTTGCACAGTCCAGACCGGGAAGAACAGCCCTGATTACATTGCTGGACAAGGCAAAGGACGGGATTAACGGAAAGACCGGGACCCGGATCCATTTGTGATCAATGGAAGATACAGACAAAACCAGAAAAGCTGTCGTTTACAGTATTCATAAATTCAGCTGTAAACGGCAGCTTCTTTTTGACATTCTTACCGAATGTTATTATAATACAATACGGTACCTCTGAACGAAGCAGACAAAAACACAGGTTCGGAGGATTATTAAAAGGGTCCCTGGCAGGCCCGAAAACAATAAGTTCAAGGAGGTTGTCATGAAGCTTATGAAGACGGAGGATGCCGTCGGCCAGGTACTGTGCCACGACATTACCCAGATTATCAGGGGCGAAAAGAAGGGACCTGTTTTCCGCAAAGGTCATATTATCACAAAGGAAGACATTCCGGTTCTTCTGTCCGTCGGCAAGGATCACGTTTATATATGGGAAAACGATGAGACGAAGATGCATGAGAATGAAGCGGCACAGATTCTCTATGAACTGTGCAGAGGTGATCACATGCATCCGTCCGAAGTGAAGGAAGGAAAAATCGAGCTGATCGCCGACAGCGACGGATTGCTAAAGGTTGATGCGCAAAAGCTGAAGGCTGTTAATTCCCTGGGAGAGATGATGATTGCCACACGGCACGGAAATTTTGCCGTGAAAAAGGGAGATCATCTGGCCGGCACCCGGATCATACCGCTGGTGATTGACAAGGCCAAAATGGACCGTGCCAGGAAAGCGGCCGGCAGCGGACGCATTCTGAATATTCTGCCGTTTCATCACAAAAAAGCGGCCATCGTGACAACCGGCAATGAAGTGTACTATCACCGCATAGAGGATACGTTCACGGACGTTATCAGGGAAAAACTGGCTGAGTACGACACGGAGGTGATCGGTCATGAAATCTGCAGTGATGATGACACGATGACGACCGCCGCTATTCATAAATTTCTGGCCGCGGGGGCAGATCTTATTCTGTGCACCGGCGGCATGAGCGTGGATCCGGATGACCGGACTCCCCTCGCTATCCGGAATACCGGATCCAGGATGATTACCTACGGAGCTCCGGTACTGCCGGGCGCCATGTTCCTGCTTTCCTATTACGGAGAAAAGAATATTCCGATTGTCGGCCTGCCCGGATGCGTGATGTACGCGAAGAGAACCGTCTTCGATCTGGTTCTGCCGCGGCTGATGGCGGATGATATTCTGACGAAGGCGGATATCGATGCTCTCGGCGAGGGCGGTCTGTGTCTGAACTGCCCGGTCTGCACATTCCCCAACTGCGGATTCGGAAAGTGACCGGCCTGCCGGACATGTGGAAAGTATGGATACGACGGAGGTATAAAAGTGGATGAGATTATAGAAATACTGAAATCGCTGGACTATAGTCCCCTGTGGATTTCCCTGAAAACCGGCATTGTTGCGACGGTCCTTTCCTTTTTCCTTGGAATTTTTGCTGCGCGAAAGGTCATCCGGTGCGGGCCGGGAACCAAATCCGTAATCGACGGAATACTGACCCTTCCAATGGTACTGCCGCCTACCGTAGCCGGTTTTTTTCTGCTGCTGCTTTTCAGCCTGCGCCGTCCGTTCGGACGTTTCCTGTACGGGCAGTTCGGCCTCCGGGTAGTGCAAAGCTGGCTGGGATGCATTCTCGCAGCAACCGTCATCGCTTTCCCTCTGATGTATCGGAATGCGAGAGCGGCCTTTGAACAGATTGATGTGAACCTGGTCTATGCGGCGCGTACCCTGGGCATGTCGGAGACGAAAATCTTCTGGAAGGTTATTCTTCCGACAGCCGGCCCCGGTGTTGTTTCGGGCACCATTCTGACCTTTGCCCGGGCACTCGGGGAGTACGGAGCCACCTCCATGCTGGCCGGCAATATTCCGGGAAAAACGGCAACCATCTCCCAGAGAATTGCCATGGTAATCCAGGACGGCGATTATCTGACCGCAGGCATCTGGACGGTTATTGTGCTGATCATCGCATTCGGCATTATATTCGCCATGAACATGGTTACCGGAAGGAAAATGAAAAATGTGGAACGCTGGTAAAATAAATCACAGAGGTTGAAAGAGCATGGAACTTGAAATCAGGATCCGAAAAAAACTGAATGAATTCACTCTTGATCTTGATCTTCAGGAGACGGAAGGCCGCATCGGTATTCTGGGAGCCTCCGGCTGCGGCAAGAGCATGACGCTGAAAAGCATTGCCGGAATTGTGAAACCGGATTCGGGGAAAATAAGGATCGGAGAGCGGGTTCTTTATGACAGCACAGGCAAAATCAATCTGCCGCCGCAGAAGCGAAGGATCGGGTATCTTTTTCAAAACTATGCGCTTTTCCCGACCATGACCGTAGAACAGAACATCATGGCTGGTCTTTCCGGCTCGCGCGGCGAAAACCGGAGGCGGGCTGCGGAAATGATGGAAAAGTTCCATGTCAGCAATCTGGCGAACCGATATCCGATGCATCTTTCCGGAGGACAGCAGCAGCGGGTCGCACTGGCGCGGCTGATGGCGTACGAACCGGAGGTCATTCTTCTCGATGAACCATTCTCTGCCATGGATTCCTTCCTGAAGGATCAGCTGCAGCAGCAGATGGAAGAAATGCTGAAGGAATACCGCGGCAGTATGATCCTGGTTTCTCATAACCGGGATGAAATTTACCGGTTCTGTCATCGGCTGATTGTGATGGATCAGGGATCCGTGGTCTGTGAGGGGGAGACAAAGGAAGTTTTTGCGAACCCGCGGCGCCGGGCGGCGGCCCGGCTGACCGGATGCAAAAATTACACCGGTCTCGTCCGCCGGGATTCACACCATGCGTATCTGACGGACTGGGGAATGGAACTTCAGACGGAGCGTGAAATTCCGGAGGGCACGGACAGTCTGGGATACCGGGCTCACTTTTTTGTGCCCGTGTGGGGCAAAAGGGCTGTAAACAGCTTCCCGGTACAGGTGGCGGACAGCGCACAGCTGCCGTTTGAAAAAAATTATTATCTGATACCGCAGGGAAAAATTCAGCCGGGGAATCCGGAATACATCTGCTGGTTTGCCCAGCGAAGCATAAAACACGAAGTTGAGGAAAAGGGAATGCCTGATTACCTCGGAATGAATGAAAGGGACATGCTGTTTCTTCAGGGATGAAGCTCCGGCGAAATCACACAGACATGGAATTTACTCATTTTGATGAAGATGGAAATGCCCGGATGGTGGACGTTTCCGGAAAGAACATAACCCATCGGGAAGCCACGGCGACCGGTGCCATTCAGGTAAGTCCGGAGATTTTTGACGCTGTGGAGGGGAAAAAGGTCAAAAAAGGGGATGTGCTTACGGTAGCGCAGGTAGCCGGAATTATGGGGTGCAAAAAAACGTCGGAGCTTATCCCGATGTGTCATATTCTGAACCTCACCCATGCAGCGGTTACCTTTGAAATGAATCCTGAAAAAAAAGAAATACGCGCTTTCTGTACCGTTAAGACGGATGGTAGGACCGGCGTGGAGATGGAAGCTTTGACGGGAGTTTCAACGGCACTTCTGACGGTCTATGACATGTGCAAGGCCATCGATAAGCGGATGGTTATGACGGACATTCATCTGCTCGGTAAAAGCGGCGGTAAAAGCGGTGATTTTAAATTTTAAGATTTTAACAGGTGGAGACTAAATGAAGAAAAAATTATTATCCCTGGTACTGTCAGGAGCAATGACGGCCTGCCTTTACGCGCCAGCGTCTGCCCAGAGCAAAGCCGGGGCGGCGGCCGGAACAAAGCCGGTTGAAATCCAGGTTTTCATTGCAGCCAGCCTGAATAATGTTATGACGGAACTGGCGAAGAAATACAATGAAACCCATCCGAATGTTACCATCACCTTCAATGCGGACAGCTCCGGCAAGCTGATGACCCAGATTGAGGAAGGCTATGCGTGCGACCTGTTCTTCAGCGCAGCTCAAAAGCAGATGGATCAGCTGGAGGAGGACGGACTCGTCGTGGAGGATACGCGGCACAATGTACTGAACAACCAGCTGGTTGTTATAACCTGGAAGAACAGCGGCACGAAGGTCAAAGGGCTGGAGACTTTGAAGGATGCTTCCAGCCTTGCTCTTGCGGACGGCAGCGTCCCGGTCGGAAAATATACCCGTCAGGCACTGATGAACCTTGGTATTCTGGAGAAGAGAGACGACCCGTCCACCTTCACGACGCAGGAAGTTTCGGACGCGCTCGGCGGCGTTGAGATCAGCGAGCAGGGGAACGTAAGCAAGGTTCTTCAGACCGTCGCGGAAGGATCCTGCGAAGCAGGAACGACCTATTCTTCGGATACGTATGGCTTTGAGGATAAGGTGGATGTCCTGGAAGTTGTTCCGTACGATGTTTCCGGAAATATCATTTATCCGATTGCCCAGATTAAGAACGGGGAAGCGGACGATGCACAGACGGCGGCTGCGGCGGACTTTGAGGAGTTTGTACTCTCCGATGAGGCCGGGAAAGTATTCGGGGATTACTACTTCGATACCGGCGTAAGCGACTGATGTTGCGGCAATTTATTTATTCTGAAAGGTTTTTTCTTGTAATAAAGTCATGTACAGACTATAATCAACTTGTAGATCGGGTGTGGAATTATGCCCGTAAATATTATTTAGAAAAGGAGAGTCGAACATGAAAAAAGCATTATCAGTGGTTTTATCGGCATCCATGGTACTGGCAATGGCGGCACCTGCCTTCGCAGAGTCCGCAACGGAGGCTCCGGATCTGGACGGATCTGATTTTTCCGTAGGTCTGGTTACGGATGTCGGCGGTGTCAATGATGGTTCTTTCAACCAGAGCGCATGGGAAGGCCTTCAGAAGGCAGGCGAGGATTTCGGCGTAACCGTGAACTATCTGGAATCCAAGACAGATGCTGACTACACTCCGAACATCGAAAGCTTTATGGATGAGGACTGCGACCTGATCATCTGCGTAGGCTACATGCTGGCCGATGCCATGAGATCCGCCGCAGAGGAGAATCCGGATCAGAAATTCGCTATCATTGATGATTCAAGCTGCTCTGATCTTGACAATGTTACCTGTCTTATGTTCCGTCAGGAGCAGGCTTCCTATCTGGTAGGCTATGTCGCAGGTCTGGTAACCGAAACCAACACGGTCGGTTTTGTACTTGGCATGGCCAACGATACGATGAACCAGTTCGGATACGGCTATCTGGCAGGTGTCAAGGATGCCAACCCGGACGCAACCATCCTTCAGCAGAACGCAAACTCCTTCTCCGATTCCGCAACCGGAAAGTCCATGGCCAACCAGGAAATCACCAACGGTGCCGATGTAATCTTTCACGCGGCAGGCGCTACGGGACTCGGCGTGATCGAAGCATGCCAGGAAGCGAAAATCAAAGCCATCGGTGTTGACTCTGACCAGAGCTCCATCGCTCCGGATACTGTTATCACCTCCGCAATGAAGAGAGTAGACAACGCCGTATATGAGACAACCGAAGAACTGATCCAGGATAAGCTGGAGAGCGGAATCCATGAGTATGATCTGGCTCATGGCGGCGTTGATATTGCTCCGACAACGGACCTTCTTTCCGACGACGTAATTGCAGCTGTTGATGACGTTAAGGAAAAGATCATTTCCGGAGAGGTCGTTGTTCCGAAGACCAAAGAAGAGTTTGAGGAAAAGTACGGCGATATCTACGAGCTGGATGACTGACCGGCAGGCGGTCATGTTGCGATTTTGATTTCGTGACAGTATTTATGGTTAACAAAAGGGCGGAACCCGTAAAGGTTCCGTCTTTGTGTTACTATAGCGGCTGTCCCAACTTCAGAGGCTTCTCAGGACAGTGCGCTGCAGCCTTTACCCTGTGTCCCGGCTGCTATCCCCCGGCAGAATGACCGGATTAAGCTTCGGATGCCAGCAATGTTTCAAATTATTTCGGGGTGAACCCTGCAAGGAGTAATGTTATGCGAGATATCTCAATGGAACGTGTCAACCAGACAAGACAGCAGATTCTTGACACCATCAAAAGTTCGACGCTCACACATGAGCAGAAAGTTGCTGTCATGGCCCAGGAGGCGGATTCGCTGCTGGAGGTTCTGGATAAGCCGGAAGGACTCGATGAACTTCTGTATGCGCCGATAGATACACAGTGCATCTGTGATCTTTCCGAAGGCCATGCACCTATGCGTCCGCGCTATATTGCGCCGGACTATGCAAAACTGATGAAGGAAGGATGCAGTTATCTGAGACTGGATCCGCCGAAGGACCTTTTTGAAGCGCTCAATACGCTTCTGATTTTCTACAAGCATGTCCCCAGCGTCACCAATTATCCGGTATACATGGGACAGCTGGATGATCTGCTGGAGCCGTTCATCGATACCGTCGATGAGGCGACCGCCAGAAAGCTGATCCGGCTTTTCCTCCAGAACTGCGACCGCACCATTCTGGATTCCTTTTCGCATGCGGACATCGGACCGAAGGCTTCCAGAACGGCCGAATATATTTTTGAGGCGGAAGCTGAACTTCAGGACGCGGTTCCAAACCTTTCCATGAAGTATGATGAAAACATCACACCGGACGATTTTACACTGAAAGCAATCAACTGTGCCTTGAAATGCGCAAAGCCCAGTTTTGCCAATAATAAAATGTTTGAAAGCGAGCTGACAAAGGATTATGTCATTGCCAGCTGCTACAACGGACTTCCGTACGGCGGAGGTTCCTACACCCTGTGCCGTCTGATCCTCGGCAATATTGCAAAGCGCTCAAAAAACATCGAAGACTTCGAGAAGAATCATCTTCCGTATGTGATGGACATTATGGCCCGCTATATGGATGCGAGAATTAAGTTCGAGGTTGAGGAAAGCGGATTTTTTGAGAACAGCTTCCTGGCACGGGAGGGATTTATTCACCGCGGCCGTTTTACGGCCATGTTCGGACTGGTCGGCCTGGCGGAGGCAGTCAATATCCTGCTGAAGAAGGAGGGCGTGGAAGGACATTTTGGACACACCGACAATGCTACGAAGCTCGGCGTTGAGATCATGGACATCATTGATGCCTTCAACAAGAATCATTACAACAAGTACTGCGAGGTTACGGGCGGGCATTTCCTGCTTCACGCACAGGTTGGTATTGCCAGCGATGTCGGCGTAACGCCGGGTACCCGTATCCCGATCGGGGAGGAGCCGGATGAACTGGTGGATCAGCTGAATGTTCTGAGTCATTTCCACAAGTATTTCCCGTCCGGCACGGGTGACATTTTCCCGATCGACATGACCGTTCACCGCAATCCGGAGTATGTTCTGGATATCATCAAGGGAAGCTTCCGCGAGAACCTGCGTTATCTTTCCTTCTATTCCAGCGACAGCGATGTGATCCGTGTAACCGGATATCTGGTTAAACGCTCGGAGATGGAAAAGCTTGACAAAAATGAGGCTGTTATTCATGATACAACAGCCCTCGGCCTGGGCGCTTCTAAAAACGGACACATTCTGGAGCGCAAGGTACGCTGACCGGCGGAGAACAGAATATGGAAAAAGTTCTTGTCAATAAGATTATCCCTTTCAGCAGCGTGGACGGGCCGGGCAACCGGACCGCCGTGTTCCTGCAGGGATGCAATATCCGCTGCAAATACTGTCATAACCCGGAAACCCGCGGGATGTGCGTAAACTGCGGTGTCTGTGTATCAAAATGCCCGGCCGGCGCTCTGTCCATGAAGGACGGAAACGTGGTATGGGACGAGCGCCTGTGCTGCCAGTGCGATACCTGCATTCATATATGCCCGTACGACAGCACCCCGCGCACGCATCTGTGGGATGCGGCGCAGGTATACGAGCGGGTGAAGAAACAGATCCCCTATATCCGCGGAATTTCCGTTTCAGGCGGCGAGTGCATGCTGCACCCGCAGTTTCTTACGGAGCTGTTTTCCATGGCTCGTGCCGACGGGCTGGGGACATTGATCGACAGCAACGGTACCATCGCCTTTGATACCTATCCGGACCTGATGAAGGTTACGGACGGAGTCATGCTGGACATCAAGGCATTTGACGAGCAGCAGTGCATCCATGTGACCGGACATACAAACCGGACGGTGCTGGAAAATGCCGTTTATCTCGGGAAAAACGGGAAATTGGAGGAAGTTCGCTTTGTTATTGCTCCGGACCTCTACGATACAAAAAACAGTGTGACACAGGCAGGCAGGTTCCTGAAACCGTATTATGACATGCACCCGTTTTTGATGAAGCTGATCGCTTTCCGCCCGATGGGCGTAAGGCCGGAATTTAAAAACCTGACGGTTCCCAGCCGCCGGTATCTTGAAGAGCTGGAAGAAATTCTCAGACAGATGGATTATGAAAAAATCATTCTGATCTGACAGACATGGAGGAGGTTGAAGCAGTGAGTCACGAAAGCCACATGGACCCGACTACAGTCGTGGTTGAGATGCGGGATATTGTCAAAAAATTCGGCAGTTTTACCGCCAATGACCACATTAATCTGAAAGTCCACAAAGGGGAGGTTCACGCTATTCTGGGCGAAAACGGAGCCGGGAAGAGTACGCTGATGAACGTGCTGTGCGGGCTGTACCGTCCGACCAGCGGTCAGATTTTTCTCAAGGGAAAAGAGGTAAATATCAGCAGTCCGAAATATGCGTCTGATCTTGGAATTGGAATGGTACATCAGCACTTTATGCTGATACCTCCTTTTACTGTAACCGAAAACATTATTCTTGGTGTTGAACCTGTCAGGGGACTGGTGGTGGATGTAAAAAAGGCCCGGGACAGAGTTATGGAGCTTTCAGAGCGGTATTCCATGAAGGTAGACCCGGACGCGAAGATTCAGGATATTTCGGTCGGCATGCAGCAGCGTGTCGAGATCCTGAAGGTTCTTTACCGCGGCGCGGAGGTGCTTATTCTTGATGAACCGACGGCTTCTCTGACACCGCAGGAAATCGACGGCCTGATGGAAATCATTCAGAATCTGACGGCAGATGGGAAAAGTGTTATTCTGATCACGCATAAGCTGAAAGAAATAACAGCCTCCTCCGATTACTGTACCATCATCCGGCAGGGCAGATATATTGACACCGTGAAGGTCAGCGATGTAAGTGAAAATCAGCTGGCTTCCATGATGGTCGGCCGGGATGTTAAATTCACGGTGGACAAGAAAGAGCAGGAACCGGGAGACCTGGTTCTGGACGTGAGGGATCTGCACGCGAAGGATTACCGCGGTGTGGAAATCCTGAAGGGTTTCAATATTCAGGTTCATGCCGGCGAAATTGTAGGCCTTGCCGGTGTCGACGGCAACGGACAGACGGAGCTTGTAGAGATCCTGTCCGGCTTAAAGAAAGCGGATTCCGGTTCGGTGAAGATGCACGGGCAGGAGATTGTCAATCACACGCCTAAGCAGATTTTCGAGGCCGGACTATCCAGCATTCCGGCGGACCGTCAGAAATACGGCCTGATTCTGGATTTTTCCATTGAAAACAATATGGTGCTTCAGCATTTTGAGGAGGAGCCGTATTCCCACAAGGGTATGCTGAATAAGAAGGCTATTCATGACCATGCCACCGGACTGATGGATAAATTTGATGTCCGTCCGCGCGGGGCCGAGGCGCATCCGGCGGGAACACTGTCCGGAGGCAATCAGCAGAAGGTAATCATTGCCCGCGAGGTGACGAACGATAAGGATCTTCTGATCGCAGTCAACCCGACCCGGGGGCTGGATGTCGGTGCCATCGAGTTCGTCCACAAATATCTGGTGGAGCAGCGGGACAAGGGGCGTGCGGTTCTGCTCGTTTCCTTCGAATTGGATGAAATTATGAGTCTTTCCGACCGCATCGAGGTTATTTTCAATGGGAAGATCAACGGCAGCGTGTCCGGCAAGGATGCGGATGAAAAGGAACTCGGCTTCATGATGGCAGGAGGAAGGAAAGAATGAAAACGAAGAGGAAAAGCATTTTCGACAGCAGCATTCTTTATACGGTCATCGCCATCCTGATTGGCTTTCTGATCGGAGCTATCTTTCTGCAGATCGCAGGCATTTCACCGTCCATGGCTTACGGAAAACTGCTGAGCAGTGTTTTCAGCAAACCCAAATACCTGGTATATACTCTGATCTATGCAAGCCCGATCATGCTGACCGGTCTTTCGGTTGCATTTTCCTTCCGTACCGGAATCTTCAACATCGGTGCCGAGGGACAGTATATTATGGGGTGTATTGCTTCCTGTCTGATCGGTATCTTTGTGGATCTGCCGGCGGTGCTGGAGATTCCGCTCTGCCTGATGGCCGCCATGGCGGCGGGGTACGTATGGTCTATGATCGTTGGCATCATGAAGGTTAAAAGGGGAATACATGAAGTTCTTTCCTTCATCATGTTCAACTGGATTGCCTTTTATCTGCAAAACTACATCGTTAACATCAAGGCTATTCACAAGGAAGGCGGCGGCGAGGCTACAAGGGATGTTCATGACAGCGCCCGCCTGCTGTGGCCGAAGGCATTCCGGGATTTTCTGGATTGCAGTCAGGCGAATGCCGGCATTGTGATCGCTATTGTGGCAGCCATCCTTATCTTCATTATTATTGAGAAAACAACACTCGGCTTCAGGCTGAAGGCCGTCGGCTTCAATGCAAGTGCAGCCCGTTTCGCCGGCATCGACTCCGATCAATCGGTTCTGACCGCTCTGGGCATTTCCGGAGCCCTGGCCGGCCTGGGCGGAGCTGTTCAGACGCTCGGCATGGGTGGGCGCCTGAGTCAGCTGGCTGCGCAGGAGGGCTTCGGTTTCGAAGGAATCTCGGTGGCGCTGATCGGCGGATCCAGTCCGGTCGGATGCATTTTCTCCGGTATTTTTTACGGTGCTATGAAATACGGCGGTTCAAAGCTGACGATGGTTCACGCTCCCTCGGAAGTTATCAACATCATCATGGGATGCGTCATTATTCTCATTGCCATCACGCACGTATTTAAGGAACTGTTTATGAAAATCCGCAGAAAGAGTGAGGAGGCAGAATAATGGATGTCATTATTAAAAATCTCGGACTTCTTTTGAATGCGACTTTGATCGCTACGCCGCCGCTTCTTTTTGCAGCGCTTGGTTCCTGCTTTTCCGAGCGAAGCGGAGTGGTAAACATCGGTATTGAAGGTATGATGACCATCGGCGCTTTCACGGGTTCCGTGATGGGCCTGATTTGCCATAACGGATGGATCGCCTGGCTGTGCGGAGGTCTGGCAGGTGCGGCGCTGGCTTTGATTCATGCGATCGTCTGCATTTCACTTCATGCGGACCAGACGATCGCCGGCACTGCCATTAACTTCCTGGGGCAGGGGCTGGCTTTGTTTCTTTGCAAGGCAATGTTTGACAACTCCTCGGACACACCGGCGCTGGATACCAGCGATAAACTTCCCAGATTTTTCGAGGGGGTTTTTAAGACCGGTTCCTTCGGGGCCAACGTGCTGAATGTGTACGTGCCTGCATTCCTCGTATTTGCCGTAGCGGCGCTGTGCTGGTTTGTTTTCTACAAGACGAAATTCGGTTCGCATCTGAGAGCCTGCGGGGAGCACCCGGAAGCCTGTGAAACACTGGGTATCGATGTGTATGGTGTCCGCTATATCTGCGTTATTCTTTCCGGATTCCTTTCCGGTCTGGGCGGCGCTTTTGTAACGCTGGCAACCATCAATCAATTCCGCCCGAACGTCATTGTCGGGCAGGGCTTCATTGCCATCGCAGCGGTTATTTTCGGAAAATTCTCTCCGGGCGGCGCAACGCTCGCCTGCCTGCTGTTTGGTTTCTGCACCGGCATCCGTACACTGGCCAGTCAGAGCAACATGGTATCTCCCAATCTGATTTCCATGATTCCGTATGTGGTTACCATTCTCGCTCTGGTACTGGTCGTCGGAAGAGCAAACGCACCGGCTGCCAATGGAAAGATTTTCGTAAAGGCAAAATAACGGCAGCAGCGGATGCAAATTTCAAATCAGGCGGGAATCCCCGCCTGATTTTTTAAGGAGTGTTTGACACATGGAATGGAATAGGAACACAGACCGGGATTCTTCTGAAAAAGAGACTCTCCTGCTGGCAGAGGCCATGCCGAAGATTGATCTTCACTGTCATCTGGACGGATCGATTGAGCCATTTCTGATTCGGGAGAAAATGGAAAAACTGGGGATGAAAATGACGGCGGAAGAGGTCATGCAGAGGGTTGGTGTCGATGACAGCTGCCGGTCACTGGCAGAGTATCTGGAAAAGTTTGACCTGCCGATCCGCTGCATTCAGGATGCTGATTTTTTAAACGAAGCGGCTTATTATCTGGGACGGCATGCTCACTCGGAGAATGTTGTGTATCTGGAGGTGCGTTATGCACCGCAGATATGCCTGACCCGGGGAATGACACTGCACGATTCCATCTCCAGTGTCATAGACGGACTGGAAAGAGCACACCGTCAGTATGGAATCGGATACGGTGTCATCTGCTGCGCCATGCGTCATCTTCCGATGGAACAGAACAGACAGATGCTGGAAGAGGGCAGCCGGTGGCTGGGAAACGGTGTTGTCGCCTGCGATCTGGCTGGAGATGAAAATGCCTTCCCGAATGCAATGTTCGGGGAGTACTTTGACTGCTGCCGTGAGGCGGGGATGCCGATGACCATCCACGCCGGAGAGACCGGCAGCCGTGAAAATGTCCGCTATGCCGTTGAACATGGCGCCCGCAGAATCGGACACGGGATCGCCATGAGCGGGGATGAGGAACTGATGCGGCTGTGCGCGGATCAAAAGATAGGCGTGGAAATGTGCCCGACGAGTAATTTTCAGACAAAGGCCTGCACCTTATGGGAAGAATATCCGCTGAAGGAATTTATGGCACATCACATTCCGGTTTCCGTCAATACCGATAACCGGACCTGCAGCAGCACGGACAGCACCCGTGAATTTAAAAAATGCGTGGAGCATCTGAAGCTGAATAAGGAGGATCTGAAACAGATTTATCTGAATTCGGTAGAGATGTCATTTGCTTCCGAAGAGCAGAAATTTATGCTTCGGCATAGTTGGGTCTGAGAAGAGCGGACTACGGCTCCTCTTTGCTGCCTTTTTCCTCACCTCTGCCCTGATGCGCCTCCTCGAAGGTCTCCTCCGGAAGGACCTGCATAGCGGCTTCCCAGTCCTTCACGGATGGTTTTTTGGGCGGAAGAAACTGGCCGGACATGAAGTGACGGCGGCACAAAGCGACATAGCTTTCATTGGCGCCGAGGAAAATCTGTTCGCCTTCCCGTATCATTTTTCCATCGATGACACGTGCGTTAAACTGGGCTTTTTTCCCGCACCAGCAGACCGTCGGAATCTGCTCGATAACATCGGCCAGCTCAAACAGTCTCGCGGATCCTGGAAACATGTGCGACTGAAAATCGGTCCGCAGACCGTAGCAGATGACAGGAACATCCATGTCATCAACAATGTGGGCCATGAAGTCCACCTGCTCCGGCGTCATAAACTGGCACTCATCGATGATGATGCAGGAACACCAGGAAGCGTCTTCACTGGTTTTCCAGTTTTTCTCTGCGTATAGAACAAAATTTTCTACAAACTCACATTCCGCTGAAAGACCGATGCGGGAGCGGATTACCTTCTCCCCGTCCCGGCGGTCGATCCGCGGTTTGAGCAGAATGACATTCCTTCCGCGTTCTATGTAATTGTAACGAACCATCAGCGCATTCGCAGTTTTCGAACTGCCCATGGCGCCGTAACGAAAATATAATTTAGCCATTTTGTTCTCCTGTATGAAAGCAATCAGGAATACTGTAACGCGAACCGGAGAACTTTTAAAGGGGGAATTTGAACTATGAAAAATTCAGAAGCGTACCGGAAACTGCAGAAATGTACTGCGGCGGTGCGGGAACGGACGGATTTTATTCCGGAGGTTGCCCTGATCCTCGGTTCAGGTCTGGGGGAATACGCCCGGAATATGGATGTGAGGTCGGAGATTCCGTATTCGGAAATAGAAGGTTTTCCGGTATCGACCGTACAGGGACACGACGGACGTTATCTGTTCGGATATGTGGAGAATGTCCCGGTGGTGTTAATGAAGGGCAGAGTCCATTTCTATGAAGGGTATGCTATGTCCGACGTGGTCCTTCCGACCCGTGTGATGGGAATGCTCGGGGCGAAAAAGCTGATCCTGACCAACGCAGCCGGGGCCATCAATACTTCGTTCCGCCCGGGCGATCTTATGATGCTGACCGATCACATCTCTTCCTTTATCAAAAGTCCTCTGATCGGACCAAACATCGATGAACTGGGAACCCGCTTCCCGGATATGAGCTACGTGTATGACTTAAAAATGAGGGACATCATCAGACAGGCAGCCCGCCGCACCGGGGTGGATCTGAAGGAAGGTGTGTACGTACAGTGTACCGGTCCGAACTATGAGACGCCTGCGGAAATACGCATGTACCGGACCCTCGGAGCGGACGCCGCCGGCATGAGTACGGTATGTGAAGCGATCGCAGCCCATCACATGGGTATGAGGACAGGTGCCATTTCCTGCCTCACCAACATGGCAGCCGGTATCCTTGACCGTCCGCTGAACCACCGGGAGGTACAGGAAACCGCGGACCGGGTGAAGGTTTCCTTTGAGAAGCTGGTTACGGAAATTGTCCGTGAACTTGGACAGACAGAATCAGGAGACCGGCAGTGAATAGAAAATGAGCTTAGAACTTAGAGCGAAAAACAGCGGTTCCGGAATGGAACCGCTGAAATTGATTAATGAGATTAATGATAAGAAAACAGCTGTACAATATTCACACTCCGCTGTCTCCGTAGTTTGAAAGAACACGGGCGCTGGGGTCGCTGACGTTGCAGCCCGGCCAGGTTTTGTTTGGCATCCAGAAATCGACGATCATCTGCGCCTGCCCCGGATAGTATTTTTCGAAGATTTCCCGGTAGAGCAGGGATTCTTTGGTGAAGGGGGGGCGGTAGGTGTATTTGCTGCGTGCTTTTTCGTATTCCCCGTCGGTGTAGAGAGATTCGGCGTACTCCTGCAGATCGTCCTTCAGGGAGTGGCCCACAGCGTCGGAGAACGCGGCCTTCTGGCGCATCAGGATGTCGTGCGGAATGAGTGCATCCTTCTCAAAGGCATGACGCGGCAGATATTTTCCTATTCCGTAGGTATTCATCTTTTTCTGCGGATCGATGTGCATAACGTAGTCCACAAAATCAAGATCACCAAACGGGACACGGGCCTCCAGTGAGTTTACGGAGATGCAGCGGTCGGCGCGGAGCACATCGTACATATGAAGCTCCCGGATACGCTTTTCCGCTTCTTTCTGGAATTCTTCCGCATCTGGTGCAAAATCCGTATACTTGTAGCCAAAAAGCTCGTCGGAAATTTCTCCGGTCAGAAGGACGCGGATATCTGTATTTTCATGGATCCATTTGCACACCAGGTACATGCCGATGGATGCGCGGATCGTGGTGATGTCCCAGGTACCGAGAGCGGCGATGACCGGTTCAAGAGCGTTGATGACATCGCTGCGGGAGATGATGACCTCGTGGTGGTTGCTGTGGATATATTCGGCTACCTCACGGGCGTATTTCAGATCGATCGCATCGATATCCATGCCGATGGAGAAGGTTTCCAGCGGCTTGTCAAGCATTTTCGCGGCAATACCGCAGACGAGAGAGGAGTCGAGGCCTCCGGACAGAAGGAAGCCCACCGGCGTATCACTGTCCAGCCGTTTGCCTACGCCTTCTACAAGCAGGTCATGAATATTTCTGCAGATCGTCTCCACATCGTCCGTGGTATTGTAGGAGCGAATATCGCTCATGTCACGGTAGCAGGTAAACTTTCCGTCGGCATAATAATACCCCGGAGGGAACGGCTTAATGCGGTCACAAAGGCCGACCAGGTTCTTCGGCTCGGAGGCAAAAATCGGATAGCCATCCTTATCTTCCCCGTAGTAGAGCGGCCGGATACCGATGGGATCGCGGGCGGCAATCCACTGATCGGTATCTGCGTCATAGAGAACCATGGCAAATTCAGCGTCCAGGTCACGGAACATGTCAACCCCCTTTTCCTGCCACAGTGGGATTAAAAGTTCGCAGTCACTGTTGCTGAGGAATGTGTATCCGATACGCTCCAGTTCCTTTTTGGTTTTACGAAATCCGTACAGCTCACCGTTGCATACGCAGATCTTGTTTCCGCGTACGAAGGGCTGCATACCTTTTTCCGTAAGGCCCATAATGACAAGACGATTAAAGCCCATATACCCGCGGTTATTATTCACATTGACGATCCTGGTCATATCAGGACCGCGGGATACAGTCTTTGCGAGAGAGGCTGCGACGGTTTTTTCATCGGCAGCGGGGTTTGTAAAAGCGAGTATTGAGCACATACGATGTCTCCTCCTGTAGTTGTTTGTTCAATGCGAAGAAGGCTCTGCCGGTCCTCCGGCCTTCCTTCTGTGCACTGTGACTGAAATAAAAAAGACAAAGATATCCCTTTCGGACATCCTTGTCTTTTCTCTGATCATTATTGCACCAGGACAAACCGGTGTCAATCAAACAAAAGTCAAAAGCGGATGGCAACGAATAAAGTAAAGCCAGACAGGAAGAAAACTTTATTTTAAAAAGTATTCATGAAAAAACATCGTACCTTCGTGACGCTTTCGCGCCACTTCATGCCTCATGCAGGGCGTGTCAATAAGTCCTGCCACCACTCGCATGCAAGCATGCGTGGCGGCGGACTTTTGACACTGTAATCATTTTATCACCTCGAAACGGTCCTTATCCGTGTGAGTGGGAACCGCCGTCGGATACTTTCCGTCAAAGCACGCGCAGCAGAAGCTGTCCGGATCGGCCCCGGTCAGGTGGCGGGCATTTTCCACCGAAAGGTATCCCAGAGAATCCGCTCCGATCAGTTTACATATTTCAGGAATGGTGAGCCGGCAGGCGATCAGATTCTCCTTTGAATCCACATCGGTTCCGTAGTAGCAAGGGTTGAGGAACGGCGGTGCCGAGATGCGCACATGTACCTCGCTGGCACCGGCCTGGCGGATCAGGTTGACAATCCGGGCAGAGGTAGTCCCGCGCACGATCGAGTCATCAATCATGACGACCCGTTTTCCCTCCACCGTACTGCGGACAGCATTCAGCTTCAGCTGAACCATTTTTTCACGGGTTTCCTGATCCGGAGCGATGAAGGTGCGGCCGATGTATTTATTCTTGATAAGGCCGATCCCGTATGGAATACCGGACTCTTCGCTGTAGCCGATGGCGGAATCAAGGCCCGAATCCGGAACGCCGATCACAACATCCGCATCCGCCGGATATTCCCTGGCAAGAAAACGGCCGGCGCGCCGGCGCGCCTCATGGACCGGGCAGCCTTCAATAATGGAATCAGATCTGGCAAAATATATGTATTCGAAGACGCATAGCTTTTTCGGTTTTCTGCCGCAGTGCGTTCTGATGGAACGGATTCCGTTTTTATCAGCCACAACCAGTTCCCCGGGCTCCAGATCCCGGATATAACGGGCACCGACGGTGTCCAGTGCGCAGGTCTCGGAGGAAAATACATAGCTTCCGTCCTCCAGCATTCCGCAGCACAGCGGGCGCAGACCGTATGGATCGCGGCAGGCCAGCAGCTTGGCGGGAGACATCATGATCATGGAAAAAGCACCGTCCAGCTGCCCCATGGCAGCACATACAGCGTCCTCTATGCTTCCGTATTTCAGCCGGTTCTGAATAATGATATAGGAAATAACTTCTGTGTCGCTGGTGGTCTGGAAGATGCATCCCTTCAGTTCCAGTTCCCGGCGAAGCTCAAAGGAATTGACAAGATTGCCGTTATGGCAGAGCGCCAGCTGGCCCTTGACATGGCGGACCACCATCGGCTGTGCGTTTTCACGTGCCTGGCTTCCGCTGGTGGAATAGCGGCAGTGACCTACGGCAATCTGGCCGCAGCCCAGCGCGGTAAGCTGTTCCGGTGTAAAAACTTCGTGAACCAGGCCGATATCTTTGTGATAGCGGATAATACGATCTTCATTGACGGCAATGCCGCAGGCCTCCTGCCCGCGATGCTGAAGGGCTGTCAGCCCGTAGTAGACCAGTTTGGCCAGCGGTTTCTTTTCCCGGGCATAGATGCCGAAGACACCGCATTCCTCATGAATTTCATGGTCGCTTATTGCTCCTGCATTATTGTAGATTTTTGTCATGTTTGTCCTTTCCGAAGAAAATACCCGGCTGCAAATGCAGCCGCTCCCATGTTCACCTGTAGATTATTGCATAAATTGTTCCAAAATGGTATGATTTTTATCGAATTACGTATTTTTTACGCAGACAGGAAGGATTGCAGTATGACCGGGCATGAACATCCCCGGCAGAGGCGGAGGATATATGGATACATTGAAAGTGATGGTTGTTGACGATGAAGCACGTATGAGAAAGCTTGTACGGGATTTCCTTGTCAGAAACGATTTTGATGTTGTGGAAGCCGCAGACGGGCAGGAGGCGGTGGATAAATTCTATGAGCAGAAGGATATCGCACTGATCATTCTGGATGTTATGATGCCGAAAATGGACGGCTGGGAGGTTGTCCGTGAGATCCGGAAAACCAGTAAAGTCCCGATCATTATGCTGACGGCCCGCAGCGAGGAGAGAGATGAGCTTCTTGGCTTTGAACTCGGAGTGGACGATTATATCTCAAAACCCTTCAGCCCGAAAACGCTGGTGGCCAGAGTGGAAGCTATTCTTCGCCGCACGAACACGATCACGCCGGAGGATATTCTTAAAGCGGGCGCCATTGAAATCAACAAGGCTGCCCATGAAGTTAAGATTGACGGAAAGAATGTTGATCTTTCCTACAAGGAATTTGAGCTTCTGAGCTATTTTATAGAAAATCAGGGGATTGCCCTTTCACGCGAAAAGATTCTGAACAGCGTGTGGAATTATGATTATTTCGGTGATGCCCGGACCATTGATACGCATGTTAAAAAACTCCGTTCCAAGATGGGAGAGCACGGCGATTATATCAAAACCATCTGGGGAATGGGATATAAATTCGAAGTTTGCGAGTGATTCGTATGAAAAAGAACACACACCGTGTGAAAAATTCAATCTCCCGGCAGATCGCCGCTACTTTTATTATCCTGCTGGCAGCCCTGCTGGTGATGAATATGATTTTTAATTACTGTTTTCTCGGAAAGTTCTATCAGCATAAGCTGCAGAAGTCGCTGATTTCAGTTTACAGAGAGGTGAATGAAAATGTAACAAACAGCGGCATCAGCGACAAACTGTACAGCAGTGAATTCGCGGAGGAATGCGACGCCAACAACATCAACCTCGTGATTCTGGACAGCAATTTTCAGACGGTTCTAGGGCAAAGCGACATTATGATGGGACGTCTGTTCGGGTATATCACGAACCTGGAGCACGATGACGCGAAGGTACTGCGAAGAACAGACAATTATACCATACAGCTGAAGACAGACCAGGTGATGAACATGGAATACCTGGAGATGTGGGGACAGCTTGACAACTCCTATTATTTTCTGATGAGAATCCCGATGGCCTCCGTACGGCTTTCGAGCAGCATCTCCAACGAGTTCAGTCTGTATATCAGCCTTTTAGCTGCGGTTATCTCCATTTTCCTGGTCAACTGGCTTTCCGAGAGGATTGCCAAGCCAATCCGGGAGCTTTCGTACCTGTCGAAACGGATGGCAAATCTGGACTTTGACGCCAAATATGTCAGCGGCGGGGACAATGAAATCGGGCGGCTCGGCGAGAATTTCAATCAGATGAGCAAAACGCTGGAGACAACCATTTCACGTCTGAAGTCGGCAAACTATGAGCTGCAGCGCGACATCGAGCAGAAGAACAAAAACGAGCAGATGAAAAATGAATTTATCGCCAACGTTTCGCATGAGCTGAAAACACCGCTCGCCCTGATCTCCGGATACGCGGAGGGGCTGAAGGACTGCGTGAATGATGATCCGGAAAGCCGGGATTATTACTGTGATGTCATTATCGACGAGTCGGCGAAGATGACCAGCATGGTCAGAAAACTTTTGACGCTCAATGAGCTGGAATATGGCAGGGACAAGATTGAACTTAAGCGTTTTGATCTGGCGCAGCTGGTGCGCAACAAGGTGGAAGCCTCCCGGATCCTCGCCCAGGGAAAGGAAGCACAGATCACATACTATGGTCCGGAGGAACTGCATGCGTGGGGCGATGAGTTCAAGGTGGAGGAAATCCTGACCAACTATATCAGCAATGCGATCAATCATGTGGAGGGAGAGAAGAAGATCAGCGTTAACTGTGAGGTTCGAGGCGGAAAGGTTCGTACCAGCGTTTATAACACAGGCAGACAGATACCGGAGGAGGATCTGGACCGGATCTGGGATAAGTTTTTTAAGGTAGACAAGGCTCATTCCAGAGAGTACGGCGGCAGCGGCGTCGGGTTAAGCATTGTAAAAACCATTATGGATTCATTCCGCCAGAAGTACGGAGTGAAAAACCATGAGGACGGCGTGGAATTCTGGTTCGAGCTGGATGTGGCGGAAGGTGAACTGATTGATGAGGAAAAAGAGATGTAACGCCGGAACAGAAAAAACAGACGCCGGAGCTGTGAAGGTGAAGCTGGATACAGAAGCAATCTGCCTGAAAAGGAAAATCTGTCTGAAACAGGAAAATCTGTCTGAAACAGGAGACAAGAGCACATCATAAATGAAAAAAATTATAGTAATCGGCGGCGGCGCCGCCGGAATGACGGCGGCTGTCTTTGCAGCCGGCCCGGATGTACAGGTGGACTTATACGACAAAAACGAGAAGCTGGGGAAAAAAATATATATTACCGGCAAGGGGCGCTGCAATTTCACCAACGACTGTGAAACAGAGGACTGGGCGTCCCATGTATGTACCAATTCGAAGTTTATGTACAGTTCCTTTCACTCCTTTAACAATAAGGACGTCCTTGAATTTTTCAGTTCGCACGGCATGCCGGTAAAAATAGAGCGAGGGCAGCGGGCTTTCCCGGTATCCGATCACGCCAGCGATGTAACCAATGTTCTTGCACAGGAGATGAAACGCCGCAAGGTTCATATACATCTGAACCGTGGGGTGAAAAATGTCCTCAGTGAAGAGACAGAAAGCCCTCCGGAGGAAGTTTTCTGCGACGGGGGAAAAAAGCAGTCCGGAAGGGCCGTACACCGAAGGATCACCGGCGTTGAACTTGCCGATGGAACGAAAGTGCCGGCGGACGCCGTGATTGTGTGTACGGGCGGCCTTTCCTATCCATCGACCGGCTCAACCGGAGACGGATACCGCTTCGCGCAGGAAAACGGACACAGTGTAACGGAGTGTTCCCCGTCTCTTGTGCCGGTCAACGCGGCGGAGGAGGATATCAAGACCATGCAGGGGCTTTCTCTGAAGAACGTGCGCGTCTGGATCCGTGACGGAAAGAAAACATTGTATGATGATTTCGGCGAGATGATGTTCACGCATTTCGGAGTGACCGGCCCGCTTATTCTGACGGCAAGTACAAAGATCCAGAAGGAGCTTAAGAAGAAAAACCTCACGCTGCATGTGGACCTCAAACCGGCCATCACACAGAAGCAGCTGGATGACCGTTTTCTTCGCGAGTTTGCCGGGGCAAAAAACAAGCAGCTTAAGAATGTACTGGGAACGCTGTATCCTTCCACGATGGTTCCGGTAATCATTCAGCGAAGCGGCATACCGGACGGCACGGAGATCAATGCGGTAACCAAAGAGCAGCGCCGGCGTCTGTGCAGTCTGACCAAGGATTTTACGGTGACGCTGACATCCCTGCGGGGCTACAGCGAAGCGGTTATCACCCGGGGCGGCGTAAGTGTACGGCAGATTGACCCGGCTTCCATGGAATCCAGGCTTGTTTCCGGTCTGTATTTTGCCGGTGAAGTTCTGGATGTCGATGCGGTGACCGGCGGATTCAATCTGCAGATTGCCTGGTCAACCGGAGCTGCCGCCGGAAGAAGCGCCGGCAGCACGGGAGGATATATTCAGACACGGAGGAGAAATCATGAGTTTTAACATAGCCATTGACGGACCGGCCGGAGCCGGGAAAAGTACGATCGCCCGCAGAGCGGCGGAGGAACTGGGGTTCATGTACGTGGATACCGGTGCCATGTACCGCACCATTGCCCTGTATCTGCTTCGAAGCGGTACGGATATGGAGGATGAAAAAAAACTGCGTCTTGCCCTGGATCATATGAATATTTCCATAGATTATCAGGACGGGGTGCAGCAGATGTATCTGAACGGAGAGAATGTCACCGGGCTTATCCGCACGGAGGAAGTCAGCTGTATGTCCAGCCGCTCGTCCGCAAAACCGCCGGTAAGGGAGAAATTGCTGAAACTGCAGCGGGATCTGGCGGCACGGTATAACGTGATTATGGATGGAAGAGATATCGGGACAGTTATTCTGCCAGAGGCACAGCTTAAGGTTTACCTCACCGCCAGCGTGGAAGAAAGAGCACGCCGGCGCTGCCGGGAACTGCTTGAGAAGGGAGAAAACGCGGATCTTTCTGAAATTGAGAAGGACATCCGGGAACGGGACTACAGAGATATGCATCGTAAGACGGCACCTTTGAAGATAGCGGAGGATGCCGTATATGTGGATAGTTCCGATATGACGATCAATGAAGTAATCGGCAGGATCACGGAGCTTGCCAGAAAGCGGATGGGAAGTGCCGATGAAGGTTGAAGTAGCCCGAAGCGCCGGATTTTGCTTCGGAGTCAGGCGCGCCGTCGAAATTTGCGCTCAGCAGGCACAAAACGGTAAAAAACCCGTCTATACCTATGGCCCGATCATACACAACGAACAGGTCGTATCCGGGATGGAAAAGAAAGGGGTTCATGTTATCAATGGACCGGAAGAACTTGGCCGCATCACCAGGGGAACTGTGATCATCCGTTCACACGGAGTCGGGAAAAAGATATACGATCAGATCAATGCGCAGGGGCTTGCACTGGTGGATGCAACCTGCCCTTTTGTGAAGAAGATTCACCGGATTGTACAGGAGCGCACATCCAGGGGAGAAGAGGTTGTGATTATCGGAGATGCCCGCCATCCGGAGGTTGAGGGAATTGTAGGATGGGCCCGGGGACCGGTGACGGTTATTGGAAATGAGCAGGAGGCACGCGCGTTCGCTGAAGCTCCGGAAAATTCCGGATCACAGATAAAAAAGCTCACTATTGTGAGTCAGACGACATTTAATTCTTCAAAATTTCACAATCTAGTTGAAATAATCCGGAAAAAGCGATATTATGTCCTTGATATTTTGAATACTATCTGCAATGCAACTGAGGATCGCCAGGCAGAGGCAAAGGAACTTGCATCAAGATCGGACGTGATGATCGTCATCGGCGGGAAGAACAGTTCCAACACGCAGAAGCTGTTTGAAATATGCAAAAGGGAATGTGAAAATACTTACTATATACAGTCACTCGCTGATTTGGATATTCGGCTATTGCCATCCATGAGTTGCGTAGGTATCACAGCCGGGGCGTCCACCCCAAATAACTTAATCGAGGAGGTTTCACAGGAATGTCAGAAATGACTTTTGACCAGATGTTGGACGAATCATTTAAAACAATTCACAATGGAGAGGTAGTCGAAGGTACAGTCATCGATGTTAAACCGGACGAAATCATACTGAATATCGGCGGAAAATCGGACGGCATCATTACCCGTCAGGAGTATTCCAACGACAACAGTGTTGATCTTACAGAAGTTGTTCATGTCGGCGATACCATGGAAGCCAAGGTTATGAAGGTTAACGATGGCGACGGACAGACACTTCTCACATACAAGAGACTGGCTGCCGAAAAAGGCAACAAGAAACTGGAAGAGGCTATGGAGACAGGCGAGGTTCTGAAGGCACCGGTGGTTCAGGTGCTGAAGGGCGGACTGATTGCGGATGTTGAGGGCGCAAGAGTCTTTATTCCGGCAAGCCTTGTTTCCGATACGTATGAAAAGAACCTGGACAAATACAACGGTCAGGAAATCGAATTTGTCATTACCGAGTTCAACCCGAGAAGAAGAAGGATCATCGGAAACCGCAAGCAGATTCTGGTGACGGAGAAGCAGAAGCTTCATGATGAGCTGTTTTCAAGAATTCAGGCCGGCGATGTTGTAGAAGGCACCGTTAAAAATGTGACTGATTTTGGTGCATTCATCGATCTTGGCGGCGCTGACGGGCTTCTCCATATTTCCGAGATGAGCTGGGGCCATGTTGAGAATCCGAAGAAAGTCTTCAAGGTAGGCGAAAATCTTAAGGTTCTGATCAAGAGCATCAATCCGGAGAGCGGCAAGATTGCCCTTTCTCTGAAATTCCCAGATTCCAATCCGTGGCTTACAGCAGCGGACAAATATCAGAAGGATGCCGTTGTTTCCGGTAAAGTTGCCCGCATGACGGACTTTGGTGCATTTGTCGAACTGGAGCCGGGCGTTGACGCACTGCTTCATGTTTCCCAGATTTCCCACAATCATGTGGACAAGCCGAGCGATGTACTGCAGATCGGTCAGGAAATTGAAGCGAAGGTTGTTGAGTTCAACGGCGAGGACAGAAAGATCAGCCTGAGCATGAAGGCTCTGGAAAACAATAGTCAGGAACCGGCGGATGAATCCGTGGAAGAGGATTCAACAGAGGAATAATCCGGGAACGAAAAGAAAGCCGCTGGCGGCAATAGAATGTAACACTCAGGGACAGGAAGCGCAAGCTGCCTGTCCTTTTTTCAGGGACAAACTCCGGCAATCCGGAGAAGGAACCGGAAACCCGGAACCGGCTTCAAAGATCCGGGAGCAGGAACCGGAAATCCGGAACCGGCCACAAAGATCCGTGGACGGGCGCCCTGGATCAGGGATCTGTTTCGGGAGGGGGAATGAGCATGAAAGACAAAAGCAGAGGCAGCAGAAACAGGTCCGGGAGAAGAAGCGGTAAAATCATGCTTCCGGCGGCCGCTTTTTTTCTGGCAGGTATGTTTTCGGCTTTGACGTTAACGGCGATGGCATCTTCTTTCCCAGTCTCCGGTCAAAGCAAGCTTCAAAGCACCGAAACAGCGCTGTGCGCCGGAACGTCAGCTCCGGATACCGGTATTTCAGAAGCGGAAAGCGGAACGTCAGCTCCGGATACCGGCACTACGGTATCGAAGCGTACGCTGAAAGAGCTTTTGCAGACAGCGCTGGAGCCGGCAGGCTCAACGATGTATGTGTGGGGCGGAGGATGGAATAAAGCGGATACCGGAGCCGGCACAGAGGCAAGAACGATCGGAGTCAGTCCGCGCTGGGAACGGTTCTTTCTGGAACAGGATTCCTCCTATGATTACCATACTACACGCTATCAGATCCATGATGGTCTTGACTGTTCCGGTTATATCGGCTGGTGTATTTACAATGTCATGAACACGAAAAACGGGGAGAGCGGATATGTTATGAAGGCACAGGAAATGGCTTCCGATTTTGCCTCCCGCGGCTGGGGAAAATATATTTCCCGATCCAGGGTGATTGATTACAAGGCCGGTGATATCATGAGCAGTGCCTGTCAGGACTGCGGACACGTATGGATGGCGGTCGGCTCGTGCGGCGACGGCAGTGTGGTCATTCTTCATTCCAGCCCGCCGGGAGTACAGCTGAACGGTACACCCGCCGGGGATGGAACAGCGGACAGTCAGGCAGTGAAACTTGCACGATACTACATGGAAAAATATTATCCGGACTGGTATAAAAAATACCCTGACTGTGAAAGAGGTTTTTCCTATCTGGAGGACTACGCGCAGTTTCGATGGGATGTAAGCGGAAACAGCGTCATGTCCGATCCGGACGGTTACCGTAGCAAGGATGCGGACGCCATACTGAAGGATCTTCTTGGCGAATAGCATCCGGGGCTCCCGGGAGGATCAGTGAGCAATCCAGTTTTCCCAGTCGCGGATCATGGAGGCCCGGTCATCGAAATAATCAATTCTCATGGCATGACGGACGGCATTCAGCGTTTCATTCGTTGTCCGGCGGGCATGTTCTGTACCGGTCAGCAGAATGTCATAGACATCCGGAATATTTTTTTCCCATTTCGCTCTCTCGGCGCGAATCGGAGAAAGGAGTTCTTCCATGACCCGGATCAGGAACTTTTTACACTTCACGTCGCCCAGACCGCCTTTGCGGTAGTGTTCCTTCATCTCATCCAGATTTTGATATTCCGGGAGATAGGCGGCGAACTGATCTTCACGGCAGAAGGCATCCAGGTACGTGAAGACCATATTTCCTTCAACGTGACCGGGATCAGAGATATTGATGTGTTCCGGATCGGTGTACATACTCATGACCTTCTGCTTTACACTCTTTGAATCATCGGAAAGATATATACAGTTGCCGAGAGATTTGGACATTTTCGCTTTTCCGTCAATACCCGGCAGACGGCGCTGGGATTCGTTTTCCGGAAGAAGAATTTCCGGTTCCACCAGTACATCGCAGTGGTATGTGGTATTGAATTTACGGCAGATTTCACGGGTCTGTTCAATCATTGGCTCCTGGTCTTCACCGGCAGGAACCGTGGTGGCGCGGAACGCGGAAATATCGGCAGCCTGGGAAACCGGATAGGTGAAGAAACCTGCCGGCAGGCCGGCTGTGTTATCGTTGATCCCTTCGGAATCAGAATAGCCGCGCAGCGTCATTTCATTTTTAACCGTAGGGTTCCGGCTCAGGCGCTGGGTGGTTACAAGGTTCATATAGTAGAAGGTCAGCGCATGCAGAGCGGGGATACCGGACTGAATGCAGATGCTGGTCTTGTCCGGATCAATTCCGATGGAAAGGTAGTCCAGGGCAACTTCAATGATGTTGTCACGGATTTTATCCGGATGATCCCAGTTGTCGGTCAGCGCCTGGTCATCAGCCACCAGAATATTGATCTCATCGAACTTCCCGGAGTTTTGAAGCTCCACACGGCGCTGCAGCGAGCCGACATAGTGGCCCAGGTGCAGCTTTCCCGTGGGGCGGTCTCCGGTGAGAATTACTTTTTTTTTCGAATCTTTAGCTTCCATAATCGTGTTCTCCAAAAGACATAATTTGTAATTACGTGTATCAAAGGTCTGCCGCCGCCTGCACGCAGGCAGGTGTGATGGCTGACTCCTGACACGGCAAACAGATTATAACATAAATACAGCCTTCTGCGTTAAAAACTACCGGGCAGGGGAGAGAAACAGTGTCCGGATGACAAGACGGGCGTAGTCATTCAGGAATTCTCCGTTTGCCAGATCTTCCCTGGAAAGCTTCAGCCAGGCAGTGCTGTCCTCATAGCTTTTGCGGAAAACAGGCTGATAGACGGCTGGCTGAGGCTGTGGCAGGAATACCCCGCGGACATGCTCATAGCAATTCTGAGGCGTGGCATTCTTCCGGTACGGACGGCCGACGTATCCGGATACACTTTTATGGATAGCCCTGTCTTCCTCCGGAAGATAGTAGTAATCCCGGTAATTTTCAAAAAAGTAGAGCATATCTCCCCGCCAGAGCGGCATGAGGAGCGAGGCTGTCTTATCCTTCAGCATCAGAAGGGCCGATCCATGCTGCCGTGTCACGGGAACCGGGACGGGAGATGCCAGCGTGCATCGGAAAATCAGATCAAAGGTTTCGTCCGGGTGCTCGGAAATTTCTGCTCTGAAACGGGCGGACCCAGAAGAATGTCCTGAAACAGAATTTTCTACCGCAGGGGTATCCTCCGGCAGGACTGCCGTATCCGGTCCGAGGGAGCGAAAGAAATCCGTGTAGGCATACATACGAATCAGAAGAAACATTCCGGCGACATCCTCCCGGTTATGGAGCAGCAGAAGATGAAGAAGACCGTCGTCTCCGGTCAGGCAGAACTTTCGATATACGGCAATCAGCCTTCCGCCGTCGTATTCATCTTCCCTTTGCCGGCCGAGAAATACTTCCAGAGATTTCTGATTCATGTGGGACAGATTTAGAAATTTACGCAGCCCTCTGACGTCCTGATAGATGTCGACGGAAGCAATGGTATCAAACGGCGATGGAAGGCCGTACTGCTCATACTTTTCCTTCATGTACGGAATGTCAAACCGGCTGCCGTTGAAATGGACGAGCACGGAAAAATGAGAAAGCAGCTCGCGGAAGGATCGGAGCAGCTTTGCCTCTTCCTCCGGACGGACAGTCATGTACTGACGTATCTTCCATGCGCCGGCTTTGTCCTGAAAAGCGCATCCGACCATGTAAAGATGGGAAGCGGAGGCCTTAAAGCCGGTGGTTTCAATATCGAAAAAAAGAACATCTTCCGCCAGGGTGCACAGACGGAGATATTCTTCCAGACCATCCTGAGCGGATGGGAGAATTTCAGCCAGAGTATGTTCATCGGTAATCATTTTATGTACCTCCCTGAACACGGAACAGCTCCCTGTGTTGCGTGTTCAGCATTATTCTAGCATACTTTATGCGTACAACGTCTGAAATTGTGATAATATGATTACGGTGACAGAAAGTCCATCACCACGCATGCCTGCATGCAGGTGGTGATGGACTTTCTGACATGTTCCACAGGAGACGCGCAGTGGCGCGTAATCATAATTATCTTGGAGAATACGAGGGTTTGATGTATGGAAAAACCAGCACTTGTTATTATGGCGGCCGGAATGGGAAGCCGGTACGGCGGGCTCAAGCAGATGGATCCTATTGATGAACAGGGACATTTCATCATGGACCTTTCACTGTATGATGCCAGAAAAGCCGGATTTGAGAAAGTCGTTTTTATCCTGAAAAAGGAAATGGAGAAGGATTTCCGGGAAACGATCGGAAACCGGGTCGAAAGACAGATGGATGTGCACTATGTTTTTCAGGATATCCGCGATATCCCGGAGGGCTTTGAAGTTCCGGAAGGAAGAGTGAAACCGTGGGGCACCGGCCACGCCGTTCTGACAGCCGCTCCGGCCGTTCACGGACCGTTCGCGGTTATCAACGCCGACGATTATTATGGAGATACGGCTTTTCGCCTCACGTACGATTATCTGTCGGAGCACGGGCAGGACGGCGGCGGCAGTTACCACTACATGATGGTCAGTTACATTTTGAAAAACACGCTGACAGAAAACGGATATGTCTCCCGCGGTGTCTGCACGGTAAATAAGGACCGGTACCTTGAGGATATTGTGGAGCATACCCGGATCATCCGCACAGAAAACGGTGCGGCTTTCTCGGAGGATGAAGGAAAAACGTGGCAGGATATTTCCCCGGAAAGCGAAGTATCCATGAATATGTGGGGCTTTACGCAAAGCTGTATGGAAGAACTGAAGGACCGTTTTCCTAAATTCCTGCGAAAAAATCTTCCGGTAAATCCACTGAAATGCGAATTTTACATCCCCTCTGTGGTGGATGACCTTCTGAAGGAGGATAAGGCGGACGTCAGAGTGCTGAATACACCCGATGTGTGGTTTGGCGTTACCTACCGGGAAGACAGGCAGAAGGTCATCCGTTCACTTGGAAAAATGAAGGCGGAAGGAAAATATCCGGAGGAATTCTGAGGAATACTATTCCAGGCGGATCGGGTTCTGATAGCAGCTCCTGGCCGCTTTCAGGGTTTCGGACATAATGCGGATGCCGGCGGAAGAGATGATGACGAGACGGGTTTCGTCTACGGGCTGATCCCAGGCTTCAATGCGGCATTCGTCCCCGACGAGGCTGACGTTCTTTACGCCGTCCGTGGTTTTCACAAAGCCCTTGATCCGGTATGTGAAACAGGCGATCGTTCGTACGAACGTGTCCAGTTTTTCCGGATCAGCGGCTTCTTTTGTTACCAGAGTGATGGAAGTGGGACGGGTGGTGACGGTGTTGGTGCTTTCCTCCGGAGCGGGAGCTGCGGGGGCTTCCGACGTCAGAATTTCTTTCAGTGATACATTGGCGAAGGTGGCGGGATAAATAGGAATGGAAGGATTCAGTTTGTGAATCATCTCAATATCCGCGGCCAGCTCGTCATCGTCAGCCAGATCCGTCTTGTTCAGGATGGCAGCGCGGCTGTATCTGATCTGGCGCTGCAGGGAAACCAGGACGCCGGCATGGTTTACGAAATTGAGGGCATCGACCAGGCAGATGGCGCCCAGGTAATCTGATTATGAGCACCTGAAGAAGCCTCTGATTGAGGTCTTCACCCTTGATTCCGCTCAGTGCGCGGCCTGCACGTACATGATGGCGGCCGCCAATGAGGCGAAGGAGTACTTCGGCGACAAGATTGAGGATATCATTGAGTATAAGTACACGATTCGGGAGAATACGGTACGCTGTGCGAAGATGGGTATCCGTAACCTGCCCACCATGTGTATCAACGGCAGGATCGCTCATGTCTCCATGATACCCGACAGAGAAGAGCTTCATAAAGAGATAGAAGCTCTCCTGCAATAGAAGCTCTTCTGCAATAGAACCTCCCTTGACGGACGAAGAGGTGCTGCGGCACCTCCCGGCGAAGTCAAAAACCGCACCAGATGCCGGGAAATTCTGGTGCGGTTTTTTTAATTAATCCGGTATGCTCCATTGTCTGCGGAGCGTGCGGTCTCCCTGCCGGAGATCAGAAAAAATTCAGGATGAACATCGTTTGAAAAACATCGTATAAAGAAATCAATAAACATCTTGTCGAAACCCCTGATTTGTGAGAAAATAATCAAAACGAGCGCCAATGGGCACTCGTCCAGATCATTTGATTTGAAAGGAGTTTAAAATGGTTTATTCACGCGAAGTTGAAGACATGTGCCCCGTAACTCAGGGCGTACACCATGGCGCTGCTCCTATTCCGGAAGAGGCAAAATGGGTTCAGTCAAAGGAAGTTAAGGATATTTCCGGATATACACACGGTGTTGGCTGGTGTGCTCCTCAGCAGGGCGCCTGCAAGCTTTCCCTTAATGTTAAGGAAGGCATCATCCAGGAAGCTCTGGTCGAGACAATCGGATGCTCCGGAATGACGCATTCAGCAGCTATGGCGGCTGAAATTCTTCCGGGCCTTACCGTGCTGGAAGCACTGAACACGGATCTTGTATGCGATGCCATCAACACCGCTATGAGAGAACTGTTCCTCCAGATTGCCTATGGCCGTTCACAGTCCGCATTTTCCGAGGACGGACTTCAGATCGGTGCAGGTCTTGAGGACCTTGGCAAGGGCCATCGTTCCATGATCGGTACAACGTATGGCACTCTGAAAAAGGGCCCCCGTTACCTCGAACTTACAGATGGATATATCACTGACCTTGCTCTTGATGAGAATGATGAGATCATCGGTTACAAATATGTAAACTTCGGAAAGATGATGGACTTCATCAAAGCCGGTGACGATGCGAACACAGCTCTCGGAAAGGCTTCCGGTTCTTACGGACGCTGCAAGGATGCTGTCAGGTTCATCGATCCGAGAAAACAGTGAGAGGGAGGACTTTAGAAATGGCAGAAGAATTATTTGAATCTTATGAGAGAAGAGAGCCGCAGATCCTTGCCGCAATCAAACCGTATGGAATTAATTCCATTCAGGAATGCAGGGACATCTGCGATAAAGCCGGAATTGATGTTTATCATCTGGTAGAAGGCATTCAGCCGATCTGCTTTGAAAATGCAAAATGGGCTTACACCGTAGGTGCTGCCATCGCCATCAAAAAGAACTGCCGCAGAGCAGCGGACGCAGCTGCAGCCATCGGTGAAGGGCTTCAGGCATTCTGCATCCCCGGATCGGTGGCGGACCGCCGGAAGGTAGGTCTTGGCCATGGCAATCTGGGCAAGATGCTTCTGGAAGAGGATACCGAGTGCTTCGCCTTCCTGGCCGGTCACGAATCCTTCGCAGCAGCGGAGGGTGCCATCGGTATTGCAGATAAAGCGAATAAGGTTCGTAAAAAACCGCTTCGCGTAATCCTGAACGGACTTGGAAAAGATGCTGCAAAGATTATTTCCCGTGTAAACGGCTTCACATTTGTTGAGACCGAGTACGACTATTACACCGGAGAACTGAAGATCACGAACGAGATCTGCTACTCCAGGGATCCGGCATCTCCGCGTGCAAAGGTTCGCTGCTACGGCGCAAATGATGTTCAGGAAGGTGTTGCCATCATGTGGAAAGAAAACGTTGATATCTCCATCACCGGAAATTCAACGAACCCGACCCGTTTCCAGCATCCGGTGGCAGGTACCTACAAGAAGGAGCGTCTGGAAGCCGGGAAGAAATACTTCTCCGTTGCATCCGGCGGCGGCACAGGCCGTACACTTCATCCGGATAATATGGCAGCCGGTCCTGCTTCCTACGGTATGACGGATACCATGGGACGTATGCATTCGGATGCACAGTTCGCAGGATCTTCCTCCGTGCCCGCGCACGTTGAAATGATGGGTCTGATCGGCATGGGCAACAACCCGATGGTTGGCGCAACCGTATCTACCGCCGTTTCCGTAGAGCTTGCGGCAGAACAGGGCAAATTCTGAGAAGTGGCTGGAAACCAGAATAATACGAATAATTAAATAATAAGAACCAGTGGCCCACAGTGAAAATTGTGGGCCATTCTTAATATGATAGGAGTGTCAAAAGTACCTTTTGCCACTCATTTATGATTACGCGTGGTTTCGTTGCTCCGCAACTCCCACCACGCTGCCACATTCGGCATTCTCGTGACGC